>ENA-ORTG01001203-ORTG01001203.1-human-gut-metagenome-genome-assembly--contig:-NODE-1203-length-24512-cov-7.738521_pt1 | contig 24512 bp, 20 predicted proteins | sample MGYA00241906_ERZ509176 | MGnify/ENA primary metagenome ERZ509176 (study PRJEB26280, sample SAMEA2338811) | human gut metagenome | biome: human gut; feature: human-associated habitat; material: faeces...
GCTCGGGAGCTGAAGGATATTGCTGGCAGTGCTGCCGCTGAAGTCGCCGTAGTACTCATGGTTGCCGAGCGTGTGGATGAAGTCCACGTTCGGGAACGTGTGGTTAAACGCCTCCTGCATCTCGGCCCACATGGCGTAGTTGGTGCCGTTGTCGACATAGTCGCCCGTCTGGAGGCCGAAATCGACCTGCTTGTCCTTGACGAGATCGCCGAGCGCGTCGAGGATCGCGATGCTCTCGGCATCCGCCTCACGGTCACCGGACATCTGCGTGTCGCCCATGACGACGAAGGCCGTGGTGTCCTGCTGCGCCGCGTTCGTGCGGAAGGTGTGCAGTTCGGACCATGTGCTGCCGTCGCCGACCTGGAACTCATAGTCCGTGCCGGCCGTCAGGCCCGTAAGCTGAATGGTGTTGATATAAGCCGCATCCTTGGAGGTGGAGAAACCGGTGAGCGTAGAGGTGCCATCGGCCGTCTGCCAGGCATCCGTGCCCTTGACGCGGTACTGCGCGACTGCCTTGCCGCCCGTGCTGAGGCCGGACAGCCAGCTGATGTTCTGGTTCGTGCTGCTGCCCTGAACGGCGTTGAGATGGACGGCGGTATACTCCGTGCCGGCAGCGTCTGCCAGAACGGTGACCTTCGTCGCCTCGGCGACGCCCTTCGTGCCGACAGCCGTGAGCACGCAGACCGTGCCGGCGGCCTTGGTCTTCATGGCATCGGTCTCGAGCAGGCCATTGGCATCGGTCTTGCCGATCTCCGCGCCGTCGAGCGACACGGTCACACCGGCGGCGGGACTGCCGTCCTTTTCATAGACCGCGATCACGCTGGACATGCCGACCGCCTGCGGGCCGGGCTGGATGCTGTAGTATGCCGACAGCGGCAGCCGCACCGCCGCCTGGGCCGCCGTATAGGCCTCGCCGTTCGCCGCGGTGAGCGCGATGTTGGATACCGTGTACGTGAACTGGTTGACCGTCGTGTCCAGACCGGCGTCAATCTTGAAGGTCAGTGTGGCCAGCTCGCCCTCGACCGGGGCCGCCGACTCAAGGTGCAGCGTCAGCATGGCCTTCTTAAAGCCGGTCTTGGTATACACCAGTTTGCCGGTCACACCGTTGGCATAGGTCACCGTCGGCTCGCCGATGTCATCGTTGAGGTTGAGCATCGTGATGTCCGCGGAGCGGACCTTGCCATCCGCCGTGACCGTCAGCGTATAGTCGCTGCCGAGCGGGACGAAGTCCGAGCCGCTGACGCTGACCGTTGCCGTGTCCTGCATATCGCCGGCAACGACAAAGGCCGTGGTCTTTTCGACCGTGTTGCCGAACGCATCGGACACGGAGACCGTCATGGTGTGCTTGCCGTTCTGGAGCGTCAGACGCACGGTCGCATTCGTGTCGGAATTGTCCGACTGGAGTTCCTCGCCGTCGATCTTGATGACCGTTGCCTTGGCATTGATGCCGGAGCGGTTCTGACCGTCCACATCGTCATACGAAGCGACCGCTTCGATTGCATTGGCGTTGATGACGGTGGAGCCGTCGTCCGCAAGCGTCTGGCCGTTGACCGTCATTTCATCGATGACCGGGTTGTCCAGGTCGTCCAGGTTCGTGCCGTAGACGGCGCGATAGTTATCGAAGTAGATGGTGCCGTTGCGCCGCCCAGCGCCCGCATGTCCCATCATATCGTCGACCTTTGCTGGCTGATAGGACAGCCAGAACACACCTGCGCCGGGGATGATGCTCAGCGGGTGCTCATCATTCTGATATTGCCAAATGTCCTGAATATTTGCCGAGCAGTACATCCACCCGGTCCAGTCAATGATCGTGGAGCGCTCGCCATTTGCGCCCTTATGCGAGAGAAGGTAATTTTTAGTTCCATAGTCGCTGCCCTTCCAGAACATAATGTCGGCATAGAGCGAATAACACGGCGTGTTTTCCGGTGCATAGATCCAGACGCCGATCTCCGTGGGCGTGCCCTCGATCTTGATTTGGTCGCCGCAGTAGCGAACATAGAAGTTGGAGTTTTTCGACCCGTCATAAGACTCGTAGTCATAGTTCAGCTCCATGGCATAGTCGCCGAAGCGCACCTGACCGCCCTCGGCCGCCGTCGTCATCTTCAGGTCGCCGCAGAGATATTGCGTGATAGAGGCGTTCGGCCACAGGTAATAGCTATAGCCGTTGGCGCGGAAGATGTCCGAAGCCGGAACAGGACTATCCCAGTTGCCTGTGAAGCGGTAGGGCGCAGAGAGCTCCGCCGTCGTCGGGTTGTCGGAATACGTGCCGCCGGTCGTGACCGTGATCGGGGACACATTGCCGATGTAGCCGTGGTCGGGATTCATGCCGTTATCCACGTAATCGTATTTGCCCCAGTGGTAGTGCGCGCAGGTCTGGCGCTGTCCGTTGATGGGCTCAAAGTCCATGAGCGTCACCGGCAGCTTGCCGATCTCCACACCGACCTCCGCCGACTTGGCACGGTCGTTTGCGTAAGTGACCGTGACGGTCGCATTCATCGTGCCGCTGCCGGTACCGGCCACGAACGTGTTGCCGTCCATGTGGCCAACATCCTTATCCGACACGCCGGCCGTCTTGGACTTGATCGTCCATTTGAAGTCACCGGGCTTATAGGCGATGTCCACACCGTCACATTTGGCAACAAGGCCGAGATCGGATGTCGCGCCAAAGTCGAGCGACACGGATGCGCTGCTGAAATACAGGTCCGTGATGTCCGCGATCTTCACGGTCGTCGTGCCCTTGACGGTGCCGTCCACAAGCAGACGCGCCGTCACATCACCCTTATAGTTCTTCGCGGGCGTGAACAGACCGTTGGCGTCGATCGTGCCGCTCTTGGCGTCCGCGACCGTCCAGGTCACATTCTCCGGGAGCGCGGCCTCGCCGCCGTTTTTATCCACGCCGATGGCCGAGAACTGGATCTGGCTGTTGGGCGTGTAGACCGTGTTGTTCGGGGAAAGGGAGGCATGGTCGAACACGCCGTCACTCTCCGCCGTGGAGACCAGCAGCAGGGCGCTGGCGACCGTGCGCTCCACGCCGTCGGACGGGCGGTTGCGGACCTGAAGCTCCGTGGTGCCCTCGCGCTTGGTGGCGCAGGTGGCGGATCCGCCGCCGTCGAGGAAGATCGCATTCACCACGCCCTGCGCATACAGGAACGAAATCTCCTCATCGATCGTCATGCCGACCGAGTACGGGCTCTGGCGGCCGTCGGCCAAGAAGGTCACGACCGTGCCGTCCGCCTTGATGCCGATGCAGTTGCGCGGCATGAGGTCCGGATTCCCGTTGTAGCAGGGCTGTCCATCCTTGATCAGATAAAACGGGCCGGAAATCGCTTCCAGAACGTCGGAGCAGTCCACACCGGCGTCGCGAATGGCATAGGTACCGTCCTTCAAAACCGCAAAATACGGCTCGTTGGCAACACCGTTATTCTTCTGAATGAGGTTGCCCTCCATGATGAGGTAACCGAGCGGCTGCAGCGTCTGCATGTTGTAGTAGTCGCCGTTCATGGCCATGATGACGTTGCCGCCGGTGGCCTTAGTATAGTTAGCAGCCTGCATCGTGGTCTTTTCCATGCTCCAGGCCAGATTGGCCGCCTTGTCCTTGCGGGACGCGGGCGTGCTGCCTTCTGTATAGTAACCGTTGTACGAGGCCTTGAATGTCGCCTTCGCACCCGGTGCAATCGTCGTCATAAAACCGGCGATCTGTGCATTGCCCTCCTTCGTATTCAGGAAGATGTCAGATTCCGTCACGCCGTCGATCAGCGTGTAATCCGTCTGACTCACAAGGATCTTACCGCTGGCAGGTTCGACGGGGTCTACGGTGTTCGCAGCCAGCGCCTGCGGGGCAATGAGCGTCAGCGTCATCAGGACGGCCAACACAAAAGCCCACGCTCTGTTCGCGAATCGGGTCGCTTTCACGACTCACATCAGCTCCTTTTCTGTAGTTTCCTCTCTAAATTTGTCAGCTCGATGTATGAAAAAAGAAGAGATGAGGTTTTCCCATCTCTTCTTTGTGCTTTGGGGTCTATGATTTGTCTATTAGCAACCGAAGTCCTGATAGAAAAACATGTAATTTTCAGTGAGCTCCTTACTTCGCGAACGCGTTGTACAGGAACTCAACAGCCTCGGCACGGTTGCAGACCTTGTCCGGGCTGAACGTGGTAGCGCTGGTGCCGACAGTCAGACCGTTGGCCCATGCCCACTGCACTTCGTTGTAGTACCATGCGCTGGCCGGAACGTCAACAAACGGCATATTGTCCGTTGCGCCGTCCGACAGCAGACGCACGAGGAAGCAGACCATCTCGGCACGGGTGCATTCCTTAGCCGGGCTGAAAGTAGTGCTGGTCGTGCCGGCAACGATGCCCGCCTCATAGGCCCACAGGAGCGCATCCTCGTACCAGGCAGCGCCCGGAACGTCGGTGAACGGAACAGCCTTGATGGTCGCGGTCGGCTTGCCGGCGGCGTTCCACAGGAACTCGACCATCTGCGCGCGGTTGCAGGCTTCAAGCGGCGCAAACACCGTCGGGGTCATGCCGGCGGTCACACCGTTCTTGACGGCCCACATCACGGCGTCATAGTACCATGCGCCCTCTGCCACATCGACGAACTTCATTTCAGGCTCGACCGGCTGGGACGGCTGGGACGGCTGGGGCGCGGAGCACTGGGTCTGCTGCCGCCGGGTCGCGGCGCATTAGGCCGGGGCGCGCTGGGGCGCGGAGGCCGGGGCGCACCGCCCATAGGAGGCCGCGGGGGACGCGGCGCGCCGCCATGAGGCGGACGGGGCTGGTGCGGGGGTCTGGGCGGACGGGGCGGCGCATAGCGTCTGCCCCAGAAAACGGGGTAGTACACCGGGCGCACCACATTCACCGGCGCACCCACCACATACCGTCTCCGATAGCGGCTGTACCGCACGGCATCCAGCAGCATCCACACCACGAAGATACCGATGATCAGCATGACCACCGCGCCGATGGACGTACCGTCGGCGGAGGACGCTGCGGGCGCGTCGGGGGCGTACCAGCCGCCGTCACTGCTGCTGCCGGCCGTGTCCAGCCTGGCCTGTGCATAGAACACGTCCGCCTGCCGGAAGAAGGCCGTCACCGCACTGTCGAAATCGCCGCTGTAATAGGTCGTCTCGATGGCTTGACGCAGCTGGTTCTGCTGGGTGTCGGTCATGGCATAGCCCACGTTGTCGCCGCAGTACACCTGCCAGTCGCCGTCCTTCACCAGCAGCAGGATCATGTCGTTGCTGCCCAGTCCCCACGTCTCGCCCAGCTTGGCGGCATAGTCCTGCCCGTCCCAGCCGGCGAGATGGTCAATGGTGGCGACTGCCGTGATGGCGTAGTACTTCCCGTTCCAGCTGCCGTTATATTCCCGGATCAACTGCTCCGTCTGGTCGCTCAGCAGATCGGCATCATCGCAGATCCAGTTCTGATACGCTACGTCCAGCAGCTCCGTGGGCTGGTTGGCGATAAAGCTGTCCTTGCGGCTCTGGCCGATGAACACCGCGCCCACGATGGCGATGACCAGCACCGCCATCGCCACACCACGTTTTTTGAAAAATTCCACGTAGTTTCCTCCTTTGGAGGGAGATGTTTGTCAGAGGTCTTCTTGCGTTGGAGGAGCGCCGCAGGGTACGGGCGGACAGAGTCGTCCGCCCCTACGAATGACAGCGCTTCGCGCTGAGGGACGTCGGGGACGCCGTCCCCTACGAACAGGCTGTGGTTATCCCCGCAGCTCCATGAGCTTCTGCTTCAGCTCGCCCTCGATCTTGCCCAGCGTCCCATTTTGCGCAAGGCGCAAAATGGGAACCCTTCCGATTTGACATCCTCGGGCGAAATGAATTCGCCCTGCGGCAAGGTTTCGGCAAGCCAAAACGCTTGTACGCGCCGGTCGGCGCGTGTGCGGCTGCCGCCGCACAGCCGAGCTGAGCCGACAGTCTGCACCTTGAGGGATTATCCCCGCAGCTCCATGAGCTTCTGCTTCAGCTCCCCCTCGATCTTGCCCAGCTCGGCCTCGGCCTCCTTGCGCTTGGCTGCACCCTCCTTCTGGATGTTCAGCACCTCGTCCAGCGTGGAGATCAGCTGCTGGTTGGTGTGCTGCAGCGTTTCGATGTCGATGATGGAGCGCTCCGCTTCCTTGGCAGTGGCGATGGTGCCCATCTTCAGCGTGTCGGCGTTCTTCTTCAGCAGGTCGTTGGTCATCTCCGTCACCGCGTTCTGGGCGGCGGTGGCCTGACGGCTGTGCTCCATGCCCAGCGCCAGCACCATCTGGCTCTTCCACAGAGGGATGGTGTTCACCAGAGAGGACTGGATCTTCTCGATCATCAGCGTGTCGTTGTTCTGCAGCAGGCGGGTCTGGGGGCCCATCTGGACGGACACCATGCGGGTCAGCTCCAGATCGTGCAGCTTCTTTTCAAAGCGGTTGCACAGGTTCACCAGATCGTTGTACGCCTGGGCATCCTCGGCCAGACCGGACTGCTCCGCCTTCTTGCGCAGCTCCTCCAGCTCCGTGGAGCGCACCTCGGCCAGCCGCTTCTTGCCGGCCAGGATATACATGGTCAGTTCCTTGTAATACTTCAGGTTCAGCTCATACATCTGGTCGAACATGGCCACGTCCTTCAGCAGCGTGATCTGATGGTTCTCCAGATTCTGGGCGATCTTGTCCACGTTGGCCTCGACCTTGCCGTACTGCGCCTTCATGGTCTCCAGCTTGTTGCTCGCCTTCTTGAACAGGCCGAACAAGCCCTTCTTCTCCTCGTCCTCGCCGAAGCCCTTCAGCTCCACCACCAGACGGCTGAGATCCTCGCCGATCTCGCCCATATCCTTGCTGCGGACGTTGTTCAGCGCGTTCTCGGAGAAGGACGCCACGCTCTTCTGGGCGGCAGCGCCGTATTGCAGCACCTGATTGGTATCGCGGATGTCGATCTTGTGGGAGAACTCCTCCACCGCCTTCTTTTCCTCGTCGGTCAGCAGCTTGTCGTCCATCTCCACCGGCTCGATCTTCTTTTCCTCCTCCTTGGGAACCTCCGGCGCCTCCGGCGTCAGGGTCAGGGACGGCACCTCCACCGCAGCGGCAGCGGCGGTATCGTCAGGGGTCAACGTCAGCTCGGGCATCATATTCTCGCTCATAGCTCTGATTCCTTTCCATTATATTTTCTTAAAATATTACAAAATCGACGTTTTCACTGCTCACAGCTGCAGCGTGATGCCGTCGCCGGCCTCGCCGCTGTCGCTGCGGATATCCAGCTCCGGCTCCGGGTCGCTGACGGGGTTCTCCTGCGCCGCCTTATGCAGCGCGTCGCCGCCGGTCAGTCCCTCCCGCGCCATCATGTTGTCCAGCACGGTGATGTCCGTGGAGATGTCCATGGCCTGATCGCCGAACAGGGCGTCCAGCTGCTTTTCGAAGGCCAGCACGATGGTGTCCATCATGCCCTCCACCTTCTCCATGGTGCCGGTGATATTCTGCCCGCTGACGCCCTGACGGCTCAGCTCGTCGTAGCTGCGCAGCAGCTTCAGCGTGGTGGGCAGGTAGTAGCTCATGAACTTCCGTATCTGGGGCAGCTTCTCCGGGTGATCCTTCACATAGTCGAAGATCTTTGTGCTGACAGCCTCCAGCCGGTCGATCTGGGCGGAGATCTTCTCGTCCTGTATGCTGTCGTTCAGCATCCGCATGGTCTTTACCGCCGCGTCGCCCTCGGCGATCATCTTGTCCAGTTCCACGTTGCCGGTGGACACCGGCTCCTCCGGTATCTCCACCGTCTCCGTCACGTCGCGGCAGAACATCCGGGCGATCAGCGCCACCACAGCGGAGGCCGCCGCCGCCAGCAGGAAGTGCCCCACGGCGTACAGCGGGAACAGCAGCGCATACAGCAGCCACGTTGCCGCCGCCGCGTAAATGGGCGCGGCCGATTTGTGGACGATGGTTTTTGTTTTCAATCCTGTCGCCTCCAGTCCTTGTTTCGTGTCCTGTATTATACCGTATTTTCTCCGGCTGGTCAATGAAAAAGGGCGCTCAGGCGCGCCCTTTTTCTTATTTGTTGTTCAGCTTGCCCAGATAGCGGTAGATGCTGGCCTCGCTGCTGTGCAGCGTCTGCGCCACGTGGCTGACGGATCCCTTCAGCAGGAACACGCCCTTGCGGTTCAGGATGTCCATGATCTCCATCTTTTCATCCTGCGTCAGCCGGTCCACCTCCACCGGGTAGTTGGCCACCACCTGCGAGACGATGCTGGCGGTGGCGCCGGCGATAGACGTGGGATAGCCGCTGCGCACCGGCGTCTCCACCGGGTCGTTGCTGTCGGCGATGAGCCGCGTGCCGCTGGGCACGCCGCGCTTTTTTCCGCCGCCGCACAGCTCCATGACCCTCTGGCTCAGCTCCTCGTAGCGGCTGGCATCAAAGTTGATGCACAGCAGACCGCTGAGCTCCCCATGCCGTCCCTTGATGAACATGGAGTTGGAGCACATGGTCTTGCCCGTGGCGGACACGGACTCGAAGTTCAGCACATAGTTCTGCGTCTCGTACAGATTGCCCGCCACGAATTCCAGCATCTTGTTGCTCAGGGGCGAGCCGATGTGCCGCCCCGTCAGCTCGCCGTTGGCGATGGCGATGATCCGGTTGGAGTCGTCCTCCAGCTCGTGGAGGGCGACCTCGTAATCGGGGCCCAGCACATGCCCCAGAAAGTCTACGATCAGTGTGTATTGCCGTATCAGCTCCGCATCCATGGCAAGTCTCCTTTTCTCTGTTTATCGGCTTACGCCTGCTGCTCCGCCTGCGCCGCCAGCTTCGCCTTCTCCTCGTCCTCCAGCACGCGGTAGGCCACCTTGCCCACCAGCGTCTTGGGCAGCTCGTCCCGGAACTCGATGTCGTAGGGCATGGCGTACTTGGCCACATGCTTGCGGCAGTAGTCCAGCAGCTCCCGCTTGGTATTGTCATCGGCGGGAACGCCGGGCTTGAGCATCACGAAGGCCTTCACCTTCTGCATCTTGTAGGGGTCAGGCACACCGATGATGCAGCTCATTTGCACATCCTCGTGGGCGTCCAGAATGTTCTCCAGCTGACCGGGGTACACGTTGTAGCCGGAGGTGATGATCATGCGCTTGGCGCGCCCCTTGAAGTAGATGAAGCCCTGCTCGTCCATGCTGCCCAGATCGCCGGTGTATACCCATGTCATGCCGTCGGCATGCTTGCGCAGGGTGTGCGCCGTCTCCTCGGGGTTGTTCATGTACTCCTTCATGACGGTGGGGCCGGCCAGCAGGATCTCGCCCTCCTCGCCGTAGGGCAGCTCCTCGTCGGTGTCAGGCTTGACGATCTTGATGTAGGTATCGGGGAAGGGCAGGCCGATGGAGCCCTCCTTGTAGATATTGGTAGGCGTCAGGCAGCAGGCCGTCACCGTCTCGGTGGTGCCGTAGCCCTCCCGCACCTGAATGACCGCGTGGTGGTCATACAGGAACTTGTCGAACTTCTTCTTCAGCTCGATGGACAGGCTGTCGCCGCCGGAGAACACACCCTTCAGGCTGCTGAGGTCGGCGCCGTCCATGCTGGGCAGGCGCAGCAGCGCCTCATACAGCGTGGGCACACCGGCGATAAAGTTGCACTTGTACTTGACGATCTGCTTGGCGTAGCTCTTGGCGGTGAACCGGGGGATCAGGATGCACCGGCCGCCCTGAGACAGCATGGAGTGGACGCACACGCCCAGGCCGAAGCCGTGGAACAGGGGCATGGCCGCCAGCATCCTGTCGCCGGGGCGGAACATGGGGTTGGTGGCGATGATCTGCTGTCCCAGCGCGTTGAAGTTGCCGTTGGTCAGCACGATGCCCTTGGTGGTGCCGGTGGTGCCGCCGGAGTACAGGATCACGGCGGGATCGTCATAGCCCCGCTCCACCCGGTAGTTCTTGTAGAAGCAGTAGCGGGACATGTCCATGAATTCCTTCCAGCGGATCACGGGCGCGTCCTCGGGGATCTTCTGGATCTTCCGCCCCTCGGTGAGCATATAGCCCGCCCGGATGGTGCGGCTGAGGGCGTCCTTCACGGAGGCGATGATGATGTTGATGATGCCGGTGTTCTGGCGGATATGCTCGAACTTGTCGTAGAACTGATCCAACGTGATGGCCGTGGTGGATTCGGAGGCGTTGAGATAGAACTCGATCTCCTTCTCCGCCGACAGGGGGTGGATCATATTGGCGATGCCGCCCACCAGATTCACCGCGTAGAACATGTAGATGGCCTGCGGGCAGTTGGGCATGGCGATGGTGACCTTGTCGCCGGGGCGCACGCCCAGCGTTTTCAGGCTCTTGGCGCACTTTTCGATCTCCTGCACCATCTTGCGGTAGGTGGTGGATTTGCCCATGAAATCGAAGGCGATGTTGTTGGGGTACATATCCGCCATGCGCTCCACGGCCTCGAACATGCTGCCCCGGAAATAGTCCAGGTGCATGGGCACGTCGCCCATATAGTCCTTCCACGGGGTCTTTACTTCACTCATATTGTACCTCCTCGCTCATGGGCTTTTCCAGCTCCTCCGGGTGTGTCAGCAGATACTCCAGCAGCCGCACAGACTTGGAATAGTAGTAGCCGTCCGCCAGCCGCTCGTCGATGGTCAGTCCCAGCTCCAGCGTCTCGCGCATGGACACGGTGCCGTCCTCGTTGATAAACGGCGATTTCTTTTTCTCACCGATGATGCAGAACAGCGAGCAGGTGCCCCAGTTGGTCAGATGGTGATAGCCGCACTTGAGCTTGATGGAGCCCAGATTGGAGATGACCACGGAGCTGTAATAGGGGTCGGTGGCGATAAGATCCGCCGGCACCCAGCCGTGGCGATCCAGGAACATCAGAAAACGCACGATGGCCTTGCCCATCCACCGGGGCATCTTGTTGAACATATCCATGCCCGCGGTGGAGGCGTCCACCTTGTCGCTGCGGCACTCCGTCACCTGCTGGCGGATGTAGGCGTGTACGTCCTCCACCGTGTCCTCCTCCCTGCCGTGCAGGAAGGCCAGTGCCTCGGCGCCCTTGTCGGAGAACTGCTTCTTCACCACAAAGGCCGCCGACACCTCGTTGCGCTGATAGAAATTGCTGTTGACGATGAACCGGTTCAGCTTGGGGCGCAGGGTGATGGTCTTTTCCAGCGCCGCCACCACCAGATGGAACATGGTGTAGGGGAAGTCCTTCTCCTCCGCGTTCTTTTTGGCCAGATACGCGTTCATAGCCGTCAGGTCTACCTTGACGGAGATATACGCCTCGTTGTCGCACCGGTTGGGGTAGATGATGCCGGTGACGAAATGCAGGGAGTCCAGCTCCCGCAGCAGGCGGCCGTCCTTCCGGTCGCCCCGCCGCTTCTTATAGGTTTCCATGTGTTTCTCCTGTGTATCTAATATTATTTTACACTTTTTACAAGTATATCTAATATGCCATATTACGTTGACAAGGCAACACGGCACCTTTCAATCGCTTATTATAACAGCCCCTTTTCTAAATTGCTACCCCTAATTTCTCACTTTACAGAAACCGTACAAAAATGTAAGGCAGCGCCCTGCGCCTCTCCCCTGCCATTCCGAGCCAGTGACCGTATCACCGGCGCGGGGATCCGTCCACCAAAAAGCGGATCGCCGCGCTGACGGGACGTCGAGGACGCCGTCCCCTACGGGTCGTTCACCCCACAAAACATGCGGCGTTCCGGATGGGCGCCGCGCGGAAAGCAGTGGGAGGGGCACCGCCCCTCCCGCCCCCTGTTTTCGATCCTGCGCTTACCCGCGCCGCCGGTTGATCAGCCGGAACACCGTGGACACCAGCAGGATGCCCACCGCCAGCGAGCCGGCGATGCCCACCGTTTCCAGTCCCTTGCCCACGGCGGTCATCATCTCGCCATCCAGCCCCAGGCTCATGGTGTAGTACACACCTGCGCCCGGCAGCATGGGCAGCGTGGCAATGACCAGATACGGTGTGGCCGGACATTTCCGCAGGCGCGCCATGACCTCGGCATACAGCGCCGCAAACACGGCGGCAAACAGGTTGGCGGCGTACACGTCGAAGCCCAGTGCGCGCCACAGCAGATACAGCATCCACGCCGCCACGCCGCCGGCCACGCACAGCACCATGCCGCGCCCGTGGACGTTGAACAGGATGCAGAAGCCGCAGCAGCCGATAAACACCGCGATGGCCTGCGCCCACGCCGGCCAGCTCACCGTGGCGGAGGCGGTCTGCCCGTACAGTCCCGCCGTCAGGTGCCACGCCGCCGCCGTGCCCAGCGCAATGGCCAGCGCCGTAAGGAGCACCTGCACGATGCGGAAGATGCCGGAGTTGGTGTCGCCGTAGATGATGTCCCGCATGGAGTTGGTGATGAGAAGTCCCGGCACAAGGATCATCAATGTGCCGATGATGGCCGCATCCGGGCTGTTCAGCCAGCCGAGACCCGCCGCAGCGTAGGCCGGCAGCGCCATCAGGCACGAGGCCAGTATGGTGCTGAAGAAGGGGTTGGCCTCCTGCTTGTCCATAAAGCGGGTCACCACTCCGATAATAAGTCCCATCAGACCCGCCCACAGGCAGTCCAGCAGGGTGCCGCCGAACACGAGGCAGAAGCCCAGACCCACCAGCAGATTCCCCAGATAGACCGCGGCTGCGGAGTAGCTCCGCCGCGCCGCCAGCGTCTGCTCCAGCCACGACATAGCCGTGTCCACCTCCGGCCTTTCCGCGCAGATGCAGCGGCTCAGCTCGTTGAGCTTTTCCAGCTTCTCCAGATCGTTGCCGTGGAAGCCGATGCGCCGCATGAGCATCAGCGGCTTGCCGTTGGCCGCCTCCAGACTGACGGACACGCAGTTTGGGATGGCGAACACCTCGCACTCCACGCCGTAGGCGCGGAGAATGCGGTGGATGGTGTCCTCCACCCGGAACGTCTCCGCCCCGGACATGGCCAGATGATATCCCATAGTGACCGCCAGGTCGGTCAACAGATAGTAGTCCATACACGTTTCCTGCATTTCATCCGAGATCGGCGGCTCCCGCCGCCACGACCGACAGTATAGGCAGGGAGACGGCAATTGTCAACATGCGCGCTGTGGGGAGAATGTACAAATTTTGCGCGGCGCAGGGGCAGGATCGCGGGCACGTTTCTCCGCGCTCGGCTCCGGCGTGCTGAATCGCGCCGTCCGCGCATAGAATGGCACCAAAATCAGAAAGGAGCCTGTGCTATGAGAAAGGTGAAGATCTTCCTGCTGCGGCGATGGTATGTGATGGGCGGCGCGGCGCTGCTGGCCGCCGCCGCGATCTTTTACGTCGTGAATTATCCGGCCTCCGTCAGCGCGGCAGCCGCCGCACGGCAGCTGCCCATCTACTCCGTGGAGCGCAGCCAGAAGGTGTGCTCCATCAGCTTCGACGCAGCGTGGGGCAACGAGGACACCCAGACGCTGATCGATATTCTGGCGCAATACGACGTCAAGACCACATTTTTCGTGGTGGGCGACTGGGCGGAGAAGTATCCGGAATCCGTCAAGGCGCTCCACGACGCAGGGCACGAGGTCATGAGCCACTCCAACCACCACGACCACTACAACAGCCTGTCCACGCAGCAGATCATCGACGACGTCACCGCCAGCAACCAGCGCATCAGCGCCGTTACCGGCGTGACGCCCACGTTGATCCGCTGCCCCTACGGGGAGTACGACGACCACGTCATCGCCGCCATCCGCTCCATGGGCATGGAACCCATCCAGTGGGATGTGGACTCTCTGGACTGGAAGGACTACGACGCGGAGACGATATGCAAGCGGGTGACGTCCAAGGTGCAGCCGGGGAGCATCGTGCTGTTCCACAATGCCGCGCTGCACACGCCGGAGGCGCTGCCCACCATCCTCAGCTGTCTTATCAACGACGGCTACACCGTGGTGCCCATCAGCCAGCTGATCCTCGATGCGCCCTACACCATCGACCACACCGGGCGGCAATTCCCGGCGGAGCATGCAGGGTAAGCGAAAGCCCCCTGTCTGCCGCGGTTAGCTGTCGGCGTCCGCGGCGTTCCGCAGGGCAGTACACAGGCATATAGAGAAGCCCTCCGGCTGCGCCGGAGGGCTTCTGTTTGTATTATGACGACTGCTTTACGCCTTTATGGCGGGAAGCACCTGAAAATCACCATGGACGTCCTGTATGGCATCGCCATACTGCTTGAAGTACTCCAGGATCAGGTCGGACATCTCCGTGCCGATCTCCCGCACCATCGGGCAGCCTACATAGCAATCGTATCCGCCGGTTCCGCTGGCGCGGTAGCTGTTCAGGCAGATGGTGAACACATCGTCCGACGCAACCGGCTTCCCAGCCACCGTCATCCGGATCACTCGCTGTCCCACCGGCTGGGAGATGTCGTAGGCGTAGGACACGCCTGCGTAATAGTCATAGTTGTAATGCTCCACCTTCGGCTCCAGAAAGCAGTCGGAAACGCGCAGCGTCCCGTCATCGTTCCGGGTGAAATACTCCGCGCTGCGCTCCAGTGCCTGCCGCAGAACAGCCCCCGTGATCTGCAATACAGAGAGCGTGTTGGTGTAGGGATATGCGATCAACAGGTCGCGCCGCCGCACCACCTGCGGCAGCCCCGCCACATCGTTGGCGAGACTGGATGCGGAAAGCTGCGCGCCGGTCGCCCAAAGCTGCACCGCATTGAACAGATCCGCAAGGCCGCTTCCCTCCGCCGCCATCCGCAACGGCGTATCCGGCAGCAGCGGCTTGGGCAGGTGACCCACCACCTGATCCAGCCAATCCTGCGCGCCGTGCTCCATACCGGCGAACTCCTCCAGCCACTCCCGCCGGCAGGTGCCGGCCGCGGGGACGGTTTCGCTTGTAAAGCGCTTTTCCCCTTCGACGACTGCCGCTTCAATGCGCAGGAACTCCTGTCCCCGGTCGGTAGGCTGCACCACAAAGGTGCCGCACACCGTCTGACCGTGGACGGTCATGTGCTGGTGTCCGGTGAGCAGGATGTCAAAATCCAGCTCCTGACACAGCCGGTAGGCCACGTTCTCGTGGGTGGCGGACAGCACACGGCCTGTGGCCAGATCCCGCTCGAAGCCTCCGTGATAGATACACAGCGTCACGTCCACCTGATCTCTCAGCTCATCCAGCGCCGCACGCGCAGCAGGAATGGGATCGCTGATGGTAACGCCGGACAGGTGCTCCGGCCGCTCCCAGATATTCACATAGTCGGTAACGATGCCGACAATGCCGATCCGCAGCCCGTTTTCCAGCGTGTGGATCCGGGCGGGGAAGCGAACGCCCGCCCCGTCCCACCGGACGTTCTGGCAAACGCAGCGGGCGCGGAGGGTGTCGAGATAGCTGTCCAGATACGCCATGCCGTAGTTGAAATCATGATTTCCCAGCGTCACATAGTCATAGCCGCAGCGGTTCATCATTTCCGCAAACCGGCCGGCATTGCCCAGTGTATCGTGGCAGAAGGCACCCAGCGGTGAGCCCTGCAGAATGTCGCCGCCGTCGACGACCAGCGTGTTGCCGTCTTTCCGGAATTGGCTGGCGCATTTGAACAGCCCCATGTCCCGCTCCTCCCGGCTGCGGTAGTCGGTGGGGTAGATATATCCGTGAAGGTCAGAGGTGAAATAAATGGTGAATCTTTTTGCTTCCATGGCTCACCCCCGTGCCAGCTTGACGCGGATCCGGGACGAGATCCATTCGATGATCAGCACCAGCACGATCAGCCCCAGCAGGATAGCGCCCACCTCGTTCCAGCGGTAAGAGCTCATGGCGAAGATCAGCGGGGCGCCGATACCGCCGGCGCCGACCAGACCCAGCACCGTGGCATCACGCAGATTCATGTCGAAGCGGTAGATGATGGTGGATGTAAAATCCGCCGTCAGCTGCGGCAGGATACCGTAGCGGATCTTCTGGAACGTGGTGCAGCCCGCAGCGTCCAGCGATTCCAGAATGCGCTTGTCCAGATCCTCGATGCTCTCAATGAACATCTTGGACACCATGCCGATAGAGCACAGCGACATGGTGAGCAGACCCGCAAAGGGGCCGGGGCCGGTGACGCGGATAAACATCAGACCATAGACGAAAGCCGGAATGGTGCGGATGGCGGCGATGAGGATTCGCCCCACCAGTGCCAGCGGCTTCGGCACCAGATTGCTGGCAGAGATGAACGACAGGGGCAGCGAGATCACCGCGCCCACGATGGTGCCCAGAAAGGCGATGCAAAACGTCTCCAGCAGCAGGTAGGGCACGCCGTTGGTGCCCAGCGTGAACAGCAGCTTGCCGGAGGGGTGAAAAATGCCGGAAATGATGTTCCCCGCCACCTCCAGCCCGTTGCTGGTAGGGTTGCTGGTCTGCACGGCCGTACCCGACCAGGCCAGCAGGCAGGCCACGATGAACGCCGCCAGCAGCTGCCACAGCCAGGTTTTCGGCGCAGAGGCATAGGCTTTTTGAATTCTCTGTTCCATAATGTGCCTCCTTACGTCAAGCGCTTGCGCAGCCAGTGGCTGATGCCCTCAATGACCATAACGGTCAAAAACAGGACGATCAGGATCATGCCGAGACTGTCATATTCCCGCCAGCCGATCTTTTCATTCATGATAAGACCCAGGCCGCCTGCGCCCACATAGCCCAGGATCGACGCATAGCGCACATTACCCTCCAGGCAGAACAGGGATACGGACAGATACGTAGGCAGCACCTGCGGGAACACCGCCGTAGTAAAGGCCTGCAGCCGCGTGGCGCCCAGCGCCTCCATCGCCTCGTAGGGACCCATGTCCACCGTTTCGATGATCTCGAAAAGCTGCTTGCCCACATAGGCGAAGGTGAACACCGCGATGGCACAGGTACCGGCCATGGTGCCCAGGCCGAAGATATAGGTGGCGATCAGCGCGCACACCAGCGTGGGCAGCGTCCGCACCAGGCTGAGGAACAGCCGGGCGATGAACACCACCACGCGATTTGTCACAATATTGCTGGCCGCAGCGATAGCGAAGGGGATCGCCAGCACCGCGCCCACGAAGGAGCCCAGGAAGGACATCTTGACAGTGTCCCACAGCGGCTGCCAGATCTTGGCCAGATACCCGGTGTTTGGCGGGAACATGGCCGTGAGAATGTCAAAGAATTTGCCGCCCTTTTTCACCAGCACCGCAAAGTTGAAGCCGGTGATATGGACAGACAGCGCCCCCAGCGCCAGCACGATCAGGATGACCAGCGGCGCACGGCTGCGCTTTTCCTCCACCACCGTTCCGTTGGGCAGCGTGTAGCGGTGGGGCTTGAACAGACGGTCGTACAGGCTCATACGGTTTCCTCCGCCTGCGCGTCATCCCCGTAGATGGCATCCAGCACCTTCTGATCCACATTTGCAGAGGGGCCGTCATAGACGATCCTGCCGGCGCGGATACCAATAATGCGGTCTGCGTACTCCAACGCCAGCTCCACATGATGGATGTTCAGCAGGATGGAGATGCCCATCTCCTGATTGATGCGCACAAAGTCCTGCATCACCTGCTTGGCGGTGACCGGATCAAGGGCGGCCACCGGCTCGTCAGCCAGAATGATACGGGGATCCTGCGTCAGCGTGCGAGCCAGCGCCACACGCTGCTGCTGACCGCCGGACAGCTGGTCGGCGCGCATATAGGCCTTATCCAGGATCCCCACCTTGTCCAGCGACTCCAGCGCCTTGATTTTGTCCTCCTTCCGGAAGGTGCCCAGCAGCACCCTCCAGAACGGCATGTCCGGCACGCAGGCGGACAGCACGTTCTTGATGACGGTGGTTCGTGTCACCAGATTGAAGGACTGGAACACCATGCCGATGCCCCGGCGGAAGCGGCGCAGGCTCTTGCCTGACAGTGTGCTGACATCGGTGCCGTTTACCGTCAGCGTGCCGGCGGTGATCTGGTGCATCCGGTTCACCGACCGCAGCAGCGTGGACTTACCGGCGCCGGAGCGTCCGATAATGGCCACGAACTCGCCGTCCTGAATGGTCAGGTTCACGTCGTCCAGACCCACCGTTCCGTTGGGGTATACCTTGGATACATGGTCGAAAATGATCATACGGTCTCCTCTTTTCGTGAAATAAAAACGCGGGGAGGACAGCGGAAGGTTTGATCCTTACAGTCCTCCCCGCGCTTGGGAAAGTGCTTTAGTTAGCGGCAGTCAGCTCCTGAACGAGCTTCTGCGCGGCGCGCTCGTTGTCGTAGTCGGAAGCCTGTGCCACCTGATAGCCGTTGTGGCTGTAGATCTTGATGACTTCCTTACCGGCATCGGTGTTGCCGATGTTGATGAACGCCTGCTGCAGGGCGGCGATCAGGTCGGCATCCATGATCTCGGAGTTCTTGCTGACGGAGATGGTGTCGTTGTAGATGGGGGCAGTGACGCCGATCACGCCGGTCTCCTCCCAGATGGAGCCCTCACGGCCGAACTCGGTGTTCCAACGCTCCGCATAGTCGCGGCGGGCATCGGCATAGGTCACCAGCACGTCCACCTGGCCGGAGGCCAGACGGGCAAAGGCGCTGGCATAGGAATCAGACTGCACGGCGCTCTTCAGATCGGAGATGCCCTTGCCGTAATGATCCTGCAGCCACAGGGCGGGATAGATGTAACCGGCGGGAGAAGAGGTGCCCATAATGCTCCAGTTGGCGCTGTCCAGATCCTCCCAGGTCAGCTCCTCACCGGCGTTGACCTTCTTCACCAGCTCCTGACCCTTGTCAGAGGGGCCGGCGATGAACAGGGCGCGGTAGGACACGGCCTGCTTGTCGGAAGCCTCGGTGGGCTGACCGTCGTTCCAGTCCTTGGCATTGTCGGAATCCTTGCTCAGGCCGTCGCGGGTAGCGGTCAGAATGACCTCAGCGCCGTCATCGTACAGCACATAGGTGCCGCCGGGGATCAGACCCACATCGATGGTACCGGCCTCCAGGCCTTCGCCCACCGCCTCGTAGGTGGTGCCGACAGTGATCTCCACATCGCCCACTTCGTAGCCCAGCTTGGCCAGCTCGTCCTTCAGCATCTGCTTCAGGGGCTCGGTAGCGGTGATGATCTCCTCAGGCTCGCGGGAAGGCACGAAAGCGACCTTCAGCGTCTCGATCTTCTTGGCGCCGTCGGTATCGTCGGTGCCTTCGGTATTGGCCTTGTCGCCGCAGCCTGCCAGCAGACCCAGCGCCATGACCAGCGCCAACAGAAGCGCAATGATCTTTTTCATCTTTTTTCCTCCATAGTTGTCTTGTTGTTCCTGCGTACCGGCCACTCCCGCCGGACGCCTCCACAGTGCGGCACAGAAAAAGCGTGCCACACCGATGCTCAGTATAGCACACCTTCCCGGAGAAAATTTTTCTGTTTTGGTAAAAAAAGTAATATCTTGTCAGCGATCCTTTCTGGCGAAGTAAAAAGCCACCAGCTCCTCGAACGCCAGGATCACATGTCCGAAGAAGGTGTTGGGCAGGCTCCCCGCCAGTGTTTGCCTGGAACCGTCCACCACGAACACGATGTCCGACATCTGCGCCAGAGTAGAATCGCTCCGCTTGGTAAAGGTGACGATCTTATGGCCGTTCTGCCGGGCATTGCGCACATCGTTCAGCACCGGGCTGGTCTCTCCGCTCTGGCTGACGGCAAACATTACCGGGGGCGCATCCTGACCGTCCTGCAGATGGTGCGCATCCCGGAACAGCATATAATCGTAGAAATGCACGTTATTGAATACCATAAAGCCGCAGATGGACAGCCGCTGGGCGATATAGGAGCCGACGATGTTGGAAAATCCCTCCCCTGTGGTGAACAGCTTGGCTGTGCGGGAACGATCCATCAGCTCGCAGAACTCTGTGATGAGCGACTCGGAGTAGTTATCGACGAGATTCTTCAGCGGCTCGCTGTCGCGGGTTTCCCCGTGGGAGTCGAACTGACGGCTGAGGTAATAGTACAGCTCGCTGTATCCGTCAAACCCAAGCCGCTTGCACATTTTGACGATGGAAGTGGGGGAAAGAAAGTTCTCGCTGGCGATCTGCTGGATGCCAACGCGCTTTTCGCCCCGCTCAATATGGGCGGTGATGCTGGTGATCACCTTTTTCTCGTCCTCGGAAAGCAAATTTGTCAACAGAAAATAGCCGTCGCCCACAGCTCATTCCTCCTTGCCGCGCTTTTGTGTTCAGTCCTTTCCCACATTATAGCAAACCGCGGGGCATCTTGCAATACAGTGCGAAAGAGGCATCGCTTATTTTGCCCCGCATTTCCCGCGGCTGCGGAATATAAAAGCCCGCCGCATAAGGCGGCGGGCTTCAGCGTGTCGATAAACCTCACCCCTGTCATTCCGCGGCGCGAAACGACGTGGGAATCCGCATCTTTTTAGACAGAAATCTGCGAAAAACGCAGAATTTATGCGTTTTAGAAACGGATTGCCACGCCAGTGTGTGCCCCAAGGGCACTTGCTTCGCGGCGCGCACTGGCTCGCAATGGCAGGCTTTTTCGACAGTCTCAAAGCCCGCCGCATAATGCGGCGGGCTTTGTGCGCTATAAATAATATCAGTCGATGTTCTTGAGCTTGGCGCAGCGCTCCGTCTCCACCTGCAGCACCGAGGCCACGGTATGGCGGCCAAAGTCGTCCAGCTGGGCATACTGCGTCAGCAGCTTCTCGGTATCGTCGGTCAGATAGAAGGCCGCGTCGTCGGCCATGGCCTTGATGCCCAGGAGCTTGCATATCTTCATGACAGTATCGAAAGAGGAGCCGCCCACGCCGTTATGGAGGGCGCTGTTAATGGTGGACAGGGGTACGCCTACTGCAAAGGCAAACTGCCGTACGCTCCGGTACTGCCGCGCGATCTCCTCGCGCACGATGGTCGTCAGATTATCCATGATTCGTCCTCCGCTTCACTTAAATATATTATTCAGGGTTTTCCTATTATTTCCAATTACAGACAATTGTATTATAACACCCTTTCGCCGCTTCGACAACCGGAAATCTGTTATTTAATAAAAAATTTAATTTTTCCCCGCCGTCCGAAAAATTTCCGGCGCAAATTACCCTTTTCTTCTCCGGGAAAGCATGGTACAATGCACCTATGAGGTGTCGTTTTCTATGAGTGACAAGAAGAAATTTCCCCGCACCGGCTTCGGCCGCCTGGCCGGCGACATGGTGCGGCGCTATTATACCCACGACGTGGCGCGGGACAGCGCGGCACTGACCTATTACCTGCTGTTCGCCATATTCCCGCTGCTGATCTTCATCAGCACGCTGCTGGGCCTTCTGGAGCTGGACGGCGCGTATATCGCCTCCGTGCTGGAGCCGCTGCTGCCGGCGGACGTGCTGAATGTGCTGCAATCGTATCTGGACTACGTGTCCGCCAACCAGAGCCGGCAGCTGCTGTGGTTCAGTCTGGTATTCTCCATCTGGTTCCCCATGCGGGCGGCGGGCTGCCTGATGCACTCGGTGCGCAAGGCCTTCGGCTGCGGCGCGCCGGAGAGCATGTGGCGCAGCCAGCTGCGCATCCTGCTGTTCACCGTGTGCCTGATCCTCAGCATCGCCATTACGCTGGTGCTGGTGGTGGTCGGCCGCACGGTGCTGGAATTCGCCGGGCGGATCATCACCGTGTCGGAGGCGTTCATCACCGCGTGGAGCTATCTGCGCTTTGTGGCGCTGGCGCTGGTGATGACCGTGCTGCTGGTGCTGCTGTATATGCTCTCGCAGGGGCGGCGGCGTCCGCTGCGGGAGGTGCTGCCCGGCGTGGGCAGCTCGCTGGCTGCATGGCTGGTGCTGAGCATGGCCTTCTCCTATTATGTGGAGCATGTGGGGCAATATTCCGTGCTGTACGGCTCCATCGCCACGGTGATCGTGGTGCTGCTGTGGCTGTACATGTCGGGGCAGATACTGGTACTGGGCGCGGAGTTCTCCGCCGCCCTCATTGACAGAGAGACGACCGCCGCCCCGCTGGGCGAGGAGGAGGACAAATGAAGATCATCATCGTAGGCTGCGGCAAGGTGGGCTATGCCATCGCCCAGCAGCTGACGCAGGAGAAGCACGACATCACGCTGGTGGACGACGAGGCCGCTCACCTGAGCCGGGCGGACAACACGCTGGACGCCATGTGCATCCACGGCAACGGCGCGTCCATCAGCGTGCTGATGGAGGCCGGGGCGCGGGAGGCCGATCTGGTCATCGCCGTCACCGGCGTGGACGAGACAAATCTGGTGTGCAGCCTGATCGCCAAAAGCGTGGGCGCGCAGCACACCATCGCCCGGGTGCGGAACCCGGAATACCGCCGGGACGCGGACATGCTCAAGCGGGAGATCGGGCTGGACATGGTCATCAACCCCGATCTGGCGGCGGCGGAGGAGATCGCGCGGATCCTCAGCTTCCCGGCGGCCATCTCCGTGGAGCCGTTTGCCGGCGGGCGCATCGACATGATCGGCTTCCAGATGAGCCCGGACGACACCATCCTCGGCCGCACCCTCAGCGACTTCCACCGGGAGCGGGTGGCAGAGGTGCTGATCTGCGCGGCGCAGCGGGGCGACGAGTTCCTCATTCCCAACGGCGCCTTTGTGCCGCAGGCGGATGACCGGCTGTATATGGTGGGCAGCAAGGCGGAGCTGCACAAGATGCTCAAGCACATGGGGCGCAGCCTGCAGCGGGTGAAGGACGTGTCCATTCTGGGCGGCAGCCGCATCAGCATGTACCTGAGCTGGGAGCTGGCGCGGGCAGGGACGCGGGTACACATTGTGGAGCAGGATCACGACAAGTGCCTGCGCCTGTCCCAGGAGCTGCCGGACGCCATGATCATCGAGGGCGACGGCACGGACAACGATCTGATCCGGTCGGAGAACCTGTTCGGCGCGGACGGCTTCGTGGCGCTGACGGGGCGGGACGAGGAGAACCTGCTGATGGCGCTGGCGGCACGCCGCGCCGGGGTGAAAAAGGTGCTGGCCAAGATGACCCGCCCCAACTACATGGAGCTGGTGCAGGAGACGGGGCTGGGCAGCATCATCAGCCCCAAGGACATCATCGCCAACCAGATCACCCGCTACGTCCGGGCGCTGGCCAACTCGCAGGGCATGGCGGTGGAGTCGCTGTACAAGCTGCTGGGCGGCAAGGTGGAGGCGCTGGAGTTCACCGCGAAAAACGACGGCTACGGCATCCTGCACACGCCGCTGATGAAGCTGCCCCTGCGCCACGGCGTGCTGCTGGCGGCCATCGTGCGGGAGGGGCGCATCATCATCCCCGGCGGCCTGACCACCATCGAGCCGGGGGATCACGTGCTGGTGGTGACAAACGTCATGGGTCTGACGGACTTGAAGCATATTCTGGCGTAAGCGCCGCGTAAAAAAAGAACCGCCCGCAGGCGGTTCTTTTTTTGTTAGGGATGTTTACTTGGCAACAACGGTGTACCAGGTATCCTCACCGTGCTTCTCGGAGATCACGGAGTAGCCGGGAGCAACGAAGTTGGTGTTCTCACCCTCGGCCTTGCAGTTGGAGGGGGCGAAGTTCACGAAAGTACCGCCGGTAACGATGATCTTGGCAGCGCCCGACTTGCGGTTGGCATCGTAGCAGTTCAGGTCGAAACCGCCATTGCGGTGCTGTGCGGCGGGCGATGTGGGCATCGCTCCCCTACGAAATCACAAGGGGCGGACAGAGTCGTCCGCCCCAAAGCGGGACGTCGAGGACGCCGTCCCCTACATACGGTTTATTGCCAGCGCTACGCGGCGGGACACATGGGTCCCGCCCTACAGGATCATTTCGCAGGGGGCGGCGCTCCCCGCATGTACACGCGGCTGTCTACACCCTCTCATACGCCCGGCGGGGCGTGCTATCGGCCACGGTGATGACCCCCGTGTACACGAACCCGGCGCGCTCCAGGCAGCGCCGCATGGGGCGGTTGGCCTCGTGGGTGTCCGCCCGCAGGTGGGGGATGCGCCCCCACGCCCAGTCCACCGCGTCGGACAGTACGCCGCTGTGGGTGCCGTCGCTGCCCAGCCGGTGCAGCGTGCCGTAGGGCGTCCCGTCGTCCAGCCACGCGCCGTCGATGACCTGATAGGTGGGGTCGTCCCCGATGATGAAGGCGAACACGGCGTACACGCCGCCCGCGTCCTCCATCACATACAGCTGTCCGGCGGCCACGTCCGCCCGCAGCAGCTCCTCGGATGGATAGCCGTTGACCCACTGGACGGCGTTGCCCCGGCTGCGCATGAACCGCCGGGCGCTGTCGTAGATGTCCAGTGCCCTCCTGATGTCCGTATATTCCGCCTTTCGTATCATGTCAGTTTTTCAGGCTTTGCAGCGGCGCGGGGATGCGCCCGCCCCGGGCGATGAAGTCGGCGGAGGACGCCTCGTGCACCGGCATGACCGGCGCGCTGCCCAGCAGACCGCCCATCTCCACGGTGTCGCCCACGTCCGCGCCCTCCACGGGGATCACGCGCACGGCGGTGGTCTTGCTGTTGACCATGCCCACGGCGGCCTCGTCCGCGATGATGGCGGAGATCGTCTCCGCCGTGGTGCTGCCGGGCACGGCGATCATGTCCAGTCCCACGGAGCACACGCAGGTCATGGCCTCCAGCTTGTCGATGGTCAGGGTGCCGT
>ENA-ORTG01001205-ORTG01001205.1-human-gut-metagenome-genome-assembly--contig:-NODE-1205-length-24504-cov-2.971451_pt1 | contig 24504 bp, 7 predicted proteins | sample MGYA00241906_ERZ509176 | MGnify/ENA primary metagenome ERZ509176 (study PRJEB26280, sample SAMEA2338811) | human gut metagenome | biome: human gut; feature: human-associated habitat; material: faeces...
TATACTAATGCTGGTCCGTGGCACGGGGTTGTTCCCGTTAAGAATCGTCCTATTATGATTATAGGTGGTTCTGATACTCCTGAACTTGAATTATCTACTAATCTTCTTAAATTTATCCCTAGAGGTGAAACTAAGGAGCTTGGCATTACTACTAACAAATCTTGGCGAATTGTTTAATGTATTATTATGGCAACACTTAATCAATTAGGAAGTAAGATTTCTAATATATTAGGTAAGCCCGGTGATCATAGCATTCAAGAGAGAGCAAAAGATGCTTGTAAGGCACTCTTTGCTACTTTTATTCGTCAGAGTATTGAGCGCAATGGTGTAGATGAGGTGCTTAAAGTTAGCTTTAATGTTCCTCTTATCTGCGTTCCGCTTACCGATATAGAAAACACATATGCGGGAATTGGTGCTAAAGATATGGTTCTTACTACTGAGCATCGAGTTCCTACACCTTTACGTATGCCTAATGATGCACCTTTTCTTCATGTTTATACTCAACATGATGACGGGAGTCTTATTACATATAAGTACGCTAATAATAGCGTAGTTCCGCTCCTTACCACAGTCTATTCCCCTACTGGGGTTTGGGGAGTGTATCAAATCGTTAATGGTAAACTTAAAATTATTATCAAAAATACTCTCAAAAACTTTGAGATTGATGCTAAAAATTATAAGTTTGTAACAATCATGTATGTGGCTGAAAATCCTGCTGAGGTTATCACTATGTATATGGAAGATGATGGTCAAGATATTGAACTTCCACTTCCTGCTGATATGATAGAACGTATAACTTATGAGGTTCTTAGAACTGAATTTGGTATTAAGCCTACAGAACACGAAGTTAAGATTATTAGTGATGCAACTTATGCTCCTAATGATCCTAATGGTACTCAACGTTTAATCCATAATAAAGTAGAATAAACTATATGGAATCCATGCACTATTACCACGACTATCTCGAACAATGTTATAACACTATCGAGAAATTAAGTACTGATCTTCATAATATTTATGTTAGACGTAATAATCTAGCTAATATCTGTTATGCTAATCTGAATCTTCTTGAATCGAATGGAATAACTAAAGAGATTATTGATGATCTTATTTTAGGTAAACGAGTTAAAGGTGTTAAGCTCTTACGTAAACTTAATTGGAGTGACGAAGCTAAGGCAGTATCTCTTCGTATTACGTTCAATCGTTTTGTTTATCTATCTACTATTCGTATTCCTAAACTTCTTGCTATTATTAGATATTATGATTGGATGTGTCGTATTCCTTATCCGATATTTAATCAAATACAAAGAGGTCTTAATAAGTCTCTAATTGAGAATCTTATTCGTGGTGATAGTGTTTCTTTAGGTACTTACATTGGTAAGTTTCAAGTTCAACGTGCTGTTGCTAGAGAATCTGTTGATTGGGCTGCTTCATTTCGTCTTAGGGATGAAATGATTGCTGCTGGTATTGAAGTTAAGAGTTTTCTTAATCCTTATGGTAAGAATTGGCACGTTAAATCTGATAATCCGTATTATTGGTTCTGTAAATGGATACGTCATAATATGGGTGTTGATGTTGTACCTAATCAAATATTCTATAAATTTAAACCTAATCATTGTCATGTAAACATTATGACTAGTGATAAGGTGCTTAGGCATAAATCTATAGAAGAAGTTATTAAAGCGGATAATCTTGCATTTGATGCTAAACTCAAATACATGATTGAACATGATAAAACTATTATGGATAGATATCCGCCTACTAAAAGCAAAAGAGAACGTATTAAAAACAATGAAGTAGATGAATACATTAGACCAAAACTTGATTAGTTCTAGTGTTGTTATTCATAGGATTATAGAAGATTATGATGTTCATTCTATGGACTTTATGACTCGTATTCCTACTTGGATATGTGAAGCTCTTGCTGATTTAAATATTCAACAGCATCTTATTAATGTTGGTAAAATTATCGACTTTGATGAGTATCGTTGTGAGATTCCAGAGGGTTGTGAGAATATACGTCTTGTTACAATTAATGGTAAACGTGCGGATTTTACTACTAATCCTGCTCCATTTGAGCATGATGATGGAAATTATATACCGCTCGCCGTTTCATTTCCGATAGGGGTAAACCTTACAGAGAATGTCGTTTTTGACTTCATACGGACGATATCCGGCAGTTTATATACATATTCGATTAATGGGTCGTATTTGCATCTGAATGTCAGAAAAGGCACGCTGGGCATCTTATTTCACGGGTTGCCAATGACACTTGACGAGATTCTTAAAATCAATGTTCCTCTTATACCTAATAATGATGTTCTTATTGATGTTCTAAAGAACTTTGTTATGATGCGTATTCTTCAACGTAATTACAGGCATCCTGTTTTAAATCTTAGAGATAGTAATCCTTATACTAATCCGGCACTTGCTTACGATAATGCTAAAATTAAAGTTCGCAATGCTTGTAATAGGCTTACTAAAGATAAACGTGATGATTGTAGTAGGTCGTTATTAAACTTCTTAAATATGAAAAATCATTATGTGAACGGCTATGAAAGTAAACGCAGGTCTTTACCCTAACGCGAATCCGTCATTAGTCAATAGTGATACTAAGTCTTATGCACTTAATGTTCTATATAACGAGGATGGTGAGACTCTTATCAATGAAAATGGATTTGAGAAACATCATGATTATTCTGATTATGGTCAGTGTATTGGCACCATTCCGATTCCCGTTGGAGTGGTGCTTTTTTTTGTTAATAGAAACGGTGTTAATCCTAGTATACCTGACGGAGACTACATTATATGGCATAGTGATGAAACTATTGAAGGTGATATAAAGTATTCAGATGTTATTTATAAAGCTCCTCTAGTTGGTAATAGTACAGTTTTAAACTTTAGTGAAGATCGTCCTATTACAGGGGCTTATTCTTATAATAAAAATAATCATCTGATTATTACTTTTACAGAAGGTAATTCGACTGCTGCTAATGAAACTCGTTTGATGAATCTTAATACCTTTTGTGATGACTATAATCTTGCAAAAGACTATTCTGATGATACTACGACTATTTACAGCTTAGGTACTGATTTAACTAAAGAGAAACTATTGAATCTTATACCTGATGTTGAATATCCTACATTAACAGTTCAGTCTATTGATGGTGGTGGTTTACTTGCAGGCTCATATCAATTTGCTGTTGCATATAAACTTAAAACCGGAGATTATACTGACTATTCTCTGTTATCTCCTACATACTTTGCTGCACCTAAATATAATGAAAGTATTAAAGCTGGTCAACTTACTTCTCGTAAGTTTCAAATTGATATTACTAATATAGATTCTCAGTTTGATGAATGTAAACTTGGTATTATCTATAAAGGCGAAGATGAAGAGAAAGCTTATGAGTATGAGAATATTGATATTAAAGGTAAAAATAGTACAACGGTTTATATCAGTGGTATCAATAGTTTAAATACAGTTACTCTTAATGATATTGTAATTGGTAATATTTCATATATTAAAGATCAAGCTCATACTAATTTTAATTCACAACTTATTCGTGCTAATGTTAGTATGAATGATATTACTGGTCTTGACAAGTATATCAAAGATAAAAATCTATGTACTGCTAATGGTCTTAATGGTACTGGTAATATTAAAATTAAAGAAGAATTATTCAAATCTGTTGGTGATAAAGGTGACTTTGAAAAGAAAGATCTTTCTAATGATACTTGTATCAAAGATAATGAATATTACTTCTTATATTTAGGTCTTATTGATTATAAAGGTAAACTTATTAATGTTTATCCTATTTATAATACTCAAAAGCGTAGTTATTACTTTAAGACTTCTAACTTCAATATGACCGGTAGTGACGGTGCTGTTAAACATCGTATGTTTAGATTTAAATTCGATCCTACAGATTTCTTTTCTAAACTATTTAAAGATACTACTAAAATTGAAACCGCTGATGGTCTTGAAGAAGTTGGAGTTATTGCTCGTAAACAAATTAAATCTTGGGTTGTTTACATGGCGCAACCTAATAGTTCCAATAGTAATTGGTGTTGTCAATCGCTTGTTGTTCGAGATTTAGCTTATTCTAATGTAGTTGGTAATAACTATAAAGGGGCTTTTGCTTCTCGTGATAGATATAGACTTTATCCTCTTGAATATCTGATTGAAAAAAAGACTATGCCACAAGTTAAAGCTTATAGTGTTCGTAGTGCTTATGAACGTATGACTTGGAGGCATTGTTTTAATCGTCAAAAGAATGATACTAAAAATGAGAAAGGGGATAGTTCTGATTTATGGGACGAAGGTGGTGATTTGATTCAATCAGTTCTTCTTTCTGATTCGCTTATTGTTAATGGTAGACTTAATGGACCTACTATTAAACCTGAATTTATTGCTAATAATAATTCAGCCGTTTCAAATATAGCTGCTGATTCTAGTTATAAATTTAGTAAAAATGATGGTCTCGATGATAACGCTATGTTTGATAGTAAATATTATCCAAATGAATGGAATAATAAAAGTTATCAACGTGTTACTATTACTTATGAAAATGGTGACTTACTAGATCCCGGATTTGAATATAACAAAATATGTAAAGATTATTCTGCTGCTGGTGAATGGGAAGGTGATGATAATCCAAATAGTCATGGGGATGATAGAACTGTTGCAAGATTTCAATGGTATTCTATCATTGAAAATAATCGTGCTATTATAGATTGTTATTATCATGATCGTAATGCAGATGATATATTCAAAACTATTGATGTTTATGCTCAGAATCTTTCTTGTATATCTCCTATTATTAGAGTTGAATATCATCCTGTAACATATACTGCTACTACAAAAGCTCAATATCTCAAAGGTGATACTTTTGTTGCATTTATAACTCAACGTTGTGTTGCTCCTGCGGCTGGTTTCCAACATGAAGGAGCTGGTGCTACTATCGCTAATTGTCATAGAATTATCATTAGTTATTTCATATTTAGTCGTATGAATCTTCAATGTCGTCATGATGGGCTTGGAGTTAATAGTAGTGCTTATAAGATATTCGAACGTAATATTTCTAATACTGCCGAGAATGATATTGAGAAAGCTATTCGTTGGGCTCCTAAGAATAATTATTATCAAGAAGCTGATAACTTAGGTCATGTTAGTTATCCTATTGATAACTTTTGGAATACCGAGGATGGTAAGTGTTATGAGACTTCTATGAATTGGGATGGTTTTAAAGATGCAGTTATTATTAAAAAGATTGACGATATTAAAACCTTTCCTTCTCGCATTATACGTTCAGATGTTAATCCTAGTGAATCTACTGATATTGGTTGGCGTCGATATAAAGCTGATGCTTATAAAGATGTTTCAATTCAAAAAGGTGCTATCGAGAATGTTTTATCTGATGATATTGCTTTATATATTCAACAACAATATACATTACTTGTAGCCGCCATTAAAGATACTCTAGGTAACAATGATGAAAATACAACTTATGTAGGTACTTCTGATTTGTTTCAACGTGAACCTAAAGAAATTATTTATAGCACTACTGGTAAAATTGGTTGTAACAATCGTTTTAGTGCTATTATTACGCATCGTGGTTATCTTGTTTGTGATGTCGAAAAAGGTGAAATTTATCTTGTTAAGAACGACCAAAGCGTAAGCGAATTGTCCGATTTGGGCTTCAAAGAATGGTTTAAAGAGCATATTTATGCTAATGCTACTAATCCATTGTCGCATAGTGGATGTTTCTTTACATACGATGAAATGCACCAAAGATTTATATTCACTAATAAGATTATAGATAAAAATGGTGCTATTGACTTGTATAAGTCTTATTCTATCTCCTACTCATTAAAGACTAACTTATGGACGTCTTTTCACTCGTATATCGGAGATTATTCATACATTAACCGGCATGGAATCTTCTATATAACTAAAGGTTCTCTTTTTAAGACTGATGCTAAGAATAAAGGTATTTACTTTGATGATATTATTCATCCTAGTGTTGTTCAATTCATTTATGCTACCGAACCTACTATAAGTAAACTCTTTAAGCATATTGAATGGCGTAGTCAGCTTATTAATGGTCTTATGAATAATGAAGATAATATACGTTATCTCTATAATAAAACTATTGATTGGTTGATGTTTCATACCGATGTTCAGTGTACTGGTCTTATGCCTATGAGTGTTAGTCCTATTTGGTGGGATAATGAAACTCTTAAATATAAAGCTGGTCGTTATCTTTGGAATCGTATTGAAGACTTCGTTGAAAATGATCATGGTCAATGGAATCCTAATCCTAATCTTATTAATTTTATGGATAAAGATGCTATTGACACTCTTATTGAACTTTCAGCTAAATATCAAAAGCCTTGGTATGATATTGCTAAGTTCCATAATGCTTGGACTTATATAACTATGATATATGAGAATAAGTTCTTTAGTCAAGAAGCTGATGATTATGTAGATGATATTACTAAATATCCTGATGCTACTCAACTTGATTTAAGACTTACTAATATTGAAGTTATGATTGATAAAGATACTCGTTTATAATTAGTGTTGCTCTTTAACGATCTCCAAAGAGCTTGTGGTAAGGAGCAACACTCTGCAAATACTATTAGTATGCCAAATAAATATAAACGTACTAAGGTCGCTGATGATGCTCAAGCTAGACGTCTTCTTATTGATATTTTTACTAAGTATCATCAAAGTAAAGATATTAATAATAGATCTCTAGGTTTAGCTATTCAAGCTCTTGATAAAGAGAGTAATACTAAAGGTCTTATAGGTCGTCCTGAGATTCATAAGATTGATTCTCTTTATCAAGTCGGTGCACCTGCTCGTGAAGTTGTTAAGTATATAGCAGAGACTGGTGTTGGTACTAAAGGTTACAATACTAAAGTCTTTACACCTAAACAACTAGCTGATGATGGTGTTATTAAACGTATGCGTGATTTTTACAATTATGCTAAGAAGCGTGGTCTTAATCATGCAGCTACTACTGGTTTAATGTCTATGGTTTATGGTGAGACGTTAAATGATTCGATTGATGATCTATTTTCATTTAATAAAACTCAAAGAGCTACTGCTAAAGGTGATAATAGAATTGTTAATCATGGTTTATTTAGTTTTGAGAATCTACGTAAGTGGGATGATAAGAAAGATAAAGGTAAACCTAAAACTAATTGGGTTGAAGATCCTAATTATACTTATGGTAGTTATCAATCTTATCTTAAAACTAATAAACGTAAAGATAGTTTAGAATCTCAATTTGATTATTATCTTGATACTTATTTACCTTCTAAAGATAGTAAATTTAGTACAGATAAAGTCAATGCTATGTCGGCTGAAGATGCTTCTGTTTACTTTATGAAGAATCAAAAACCGAGTTTTACTGTTGATGATTCTACAACTAAAACGCTTAGAAGTCGTGCTAACTTCTTATTTAAATCTGAATTTAATAATGGTGGTATGATTAAAAACATTTCAACTCTTAAAGCTTACCCTCGTCGACGTAGATACGCTGGTGGAGGTGAAGTTGCATTTAGAGATAGATTCGGGGATGTTCAAGGTCATAGTTATGGAGCCGAGAAAGGTATTCAAGGAGCTTCTACAATGTCTGGTTTAAGTACCGGTGCTACTATTGGTGGTGGACTTGGAGCTGGAGTTACTGCTGCGGCTGCCGCTGGATCTTCTGCGTTAGCTGGTACAACTCTTGGAGCTTGGGCAGGTCCTATTGGTATGGCAGCAGGTGCTATTATTGGTGGTATTGTTGGACTGTTTGGAGGTCGTCGTAAGAAACGTAAAGCTAAGAAAGCTGCTGAAGAAGCTGATAGGCAACGTCAGATTGTTGCGGGTAATGAACGTATTCTTCAAGATGAACTTAAATTATCCAATACTGCTCAACAAGAAGGTGCTCTTGATATGTATGGTGACTCTAATATTACAGGTGTTACCGGTTATCAAGATGATGCTAACTTCGATAATGACTTAGTTCAACCTACTGTTCAAGGTACTCCATTTGGTGATGTTGATCCTAGTTCTGCTTTTGGTAGAATTGCTGCTCGTTGTGGTGGAAGACTTAAACGTAAACGTTGTGGTGGTAAAGCTAAACATTATGCCGATGGTGGTATGATTGAAGAAACATCTTCTAATACCGCAGAAGTTAATGGTCCTTCTCATGAACAAGGAGGTGTTCCTTATGGACCTAATGCAGAAGTAGAAGGTGGTGAAGCTCTTATGACTGATGCAGATAATGCTTATGTATTCTCTGATACTTTAAAGTATAATGGGACTACATTTGCTGATCTTGCTAAACCTCTTATGAAACATAAAGGTTATCTTGAAAGTTCTCTTCCGATTAAATCTATGATGCTTGGTAGAATGCTTTCTTTAACTGACCGTAGTACGTATGCAATTGATCGTAATACTAACGGTCGTAATGCTGAGAAAGCTAATGCCGATCTTCAAAGAACTAATGCTCAAATTGCTGCAATTCAAAATGAACTCGCACAACTCTATAATCTTCAAGAAAGTATGAAAGCTGAATCTGGTATGGAAGCTGAACCTATTGAAGCACGTTGTGGCGGTAAAATTAGAAGATATTATGATGGTGGTCAAATTGTTAATAGCCTTATTCCTATTTATGATATTCAACGGAATAATAGTCTGGGTTCTACTACGGGACAAGAAGTAACTTTTACATCTAATGATAAAACTCAAATTCAAAATCCTTTAACTACTATTCAACAAGGTTTGCGTTGTGGTGGTAGAACTCGCAAATATTCTGGTGGTGGTTTTATAAGTCCGGGATTTGTTTCTGAAGTTGGTGGTAATCTTATTGGTGGTATAAGTCAGCTTATAATTAATAAAGGTTTAATTGATCGTATGGAAAGTATGCGAGTTCCTGAGACTCCTCTTATGGATCGTGTAGAACTAGAAACTGATATAAATACTGACGCTGAAATTGGAGATATTAATAATACTGTTCGTAGTCTTGAAAAATATATTACAAGTAACAGTTCTAATTCTCAAGTTGCTCGTCAGTCTATATTACTTGCTAGAACTCAAGGTTCTCGTATGCGTAGTAGAGTTAAACAAGATGAACATAATAAAGAAGTTGAGCTTCGTAATCGTTCTCGTATGGCTAACGCTGAAATTGCTGCTAGAAATAGTCAAATTAGAGCTGAGAATGAAGCTAATAAGTTTAATCATCAAATGGAGATTGTTCAACGTAGAAGTCAACAAGGAGCTGCTATTGGTGATATGATTGCTAGTTTAGGACGCTCTATTGGCACTGCTTATCAATCTAAATTTGATATGGAGAACTTACAAACTGCTAATCTTATTAGTGTTCTTAAAGATGATAAATCTAGGGATTATATTTTTGATAATATGCCTAAAGATACTCTTATGCGAATGTTTGGAATTAGTAGTCTCAAAGATCTTAAAAAGATTCAAGGAGGTTCTACTGTTCCTAAACGTTCACTTCGTACTAAACGTTTAAACAGAAGAGGTTCTGTTGTTCTTGATGCTGTTACTATGCCGGATTACTATTATAATTTTGCATAATGCTATACGTTTTATACATATTGACTTAAATCCTACACCCTCTATCGTTAATTCGGTAGAGGGTATTGTTGTTTATAATAACTTACATGATATGGCAGTTAGACTAAAATATGCTGATCTTACTTATGTCAAGCAACCTGATGCTAGACCTCTGGACTTGACGTCATTTAGAGAAGCTGGTGCAGCTATAACAGCTGCTGCTGATAATCTGCAAGAACGTGCTATTCGCAATGAAAACGCATATAATGAAATGGCTATTAAGATGTCTGAATATAATGCGATTCAAGGTGTAGATGAAGAAGCTCTTGCAGGTAAAATTAATGAAACTCAAGAACACATTAAAGCTAAAGTTGATGAAGATGGAGGCTGGTTCTTCGCTGATACAGCTGTTAGCGATGGTGCTCGCAAGTTTCTTACTGATGAAGGTGTTAAAACAATTCTAAGTAATAAAGCTCAATTTGATGCTCTTATGCAACAGAATGAAGCTAGTGATGCTCCTGAAGAATACAAAGCTGCAAATAGAGCTATGATTCTTGAGAAGTTTAATAAAGCTGGTGGTAGTCTAGGTGGTAATGGTAAACAAGCAATTACTGCATTTGGTACTGCTCTCGGTAAAGGTCACGATCGTTCTATATATCAAAAAGAGCTTCTTGAAATGATGAAAGCATGGAAAGCTGATAAGCGTTCTGTATTTAATGCTGAATTTATTAAAGATGCTACTGATTTGATGAACCTTCCCGGTACATCTGAACAAGTACAAGCTACTGTTCAAAAGATTATTGCTGATAGAGGTGGTAATCTTTCCGGTGTTCTTACTCGTGATAGTACAATTGAATCTGTAACAGAAGATGAGATTCGCGAGGTATTCACTGCTGTTCTTTCAGCTAAACCTGAATTTAGAACAGCTATGGCTAAAGAAGCTGAAATTGATAAGTGGCTTAATAGTAAACAAGGTGGTACTAATAGTTCACTTGTAACTAACGCTCTTAAACAATATGTTGCTACTGACCCTAAGATGCAACAAAGTATGTTATCATCTTCTGATTTTACTAAGCTAACTAAAAAGCAACAAGCTATCGCTTTACAAGATCCTGCTGTTATTCAAAAGTATATTGATCAAGGTATGGCAAATAGTATGAGTGCTTTGCAGCAACAACCTAATGAATCTGATGAAACTTATCAAACTCGTATGGGTGCTACTTATAATAAAATCTATACAGAGCAAAATATAAGTTCATTACTGAATATGGCTAAGATTGGTGCTTATACTTCTGTTGAAAGTAAGACTGATGTTAAGTGGTTTGATAATCTTCTTATTGATTCTCTTAAAGCTAAAAGAGAACAACTTGAAAAGATTAAAGGTCAAATGACTGAATCTATTGGTTTTACTAGAGCTAATCTTCCTGGTAATGCTATGATTGCCGTAGTAGACGCAAATATTAAAACTGCTACAGAAGCTTTAGATAATGCCAAGGCTACTATGGCTAAATATGAAGGCGCAGAAGATGATCAGTCTCGTTATCTCTATCAACAAGCTGAAAAATCTTACATTGATGCTCAAAACATTATTCAACAAAATAATGCTATTTATGATTCAATGTTTAGACAATTTGATGGTAATAATCCTGATCATAGTGAAGTTATCGAAGATACTAAAGCTGAACTTTTAAGTTATTACCGAGGAGATAATAAAGATGAACTTGCAGCTGCTATTAAAAGTCTCAAACGTCCAGAAGATATAATTAATACTTTCTTACGTTATGGTGAAGGTGCTGAATTAAAAGATTTTAGAGCTAGTTTATCTTATACTGGATTTATAGATAAAGGTGTAGTTGATAAAAGTAATCTTACTAGATACTTTTTGACTGCTGCAAATAATGTAGGTATTAAACCGCAAACAACACCTATTACTTTATTTACTCCTATCAGTAACAATAAAGCTGCATTTAGTGATGCTCTCGATGGTGTTGCTAGACTTCTTGAAGATAACGCTGGTATTTGGAATTTTGCTACTGCAAGTCTTGGTGATGATCCTGAGAATGCTAAGTTCCTAGAAAAAGTTATTGGTATGCCTTTGACTTCTAGTGAAGATTTTAAAGATATATTTAGTTCTCGTAAGAGTGGTTCTGGTAATAACGCTGTATATCAAATGTCAGCTAGAAATCTATCTATTGGTTCTGATGCTACAGGTCGTTTATATTTGAAAGTTACTATGCCAGCTCAAGGTGATAATCAAGTTCCTAGAGAAGCTATATTATATACAGATGATGATGGTGCTAATATGGCTCTTAGAGACGCTATGAGAAAAGGTGCTCAATGCTCATACAATCAAGCTATGACTAATCCTTATGATGCTTATCAAAGACAAACTGCTAATGAAATTATGGCGTTTAGTGGAAATGTTGAACAGCTTGGTGCAGATCTTTCTCGTATTACTAATCCTCAAGAACGTTCTCTAAATAGATTTAATACTATTGGAGATCAAATGGTAAGTAACGTATCCCAAGCTCTTGATGTTATTACTAATGATACTAATATTGATCCTCGTGGTAATTATTATCCTATAACATCTGGTGATTTTAAATATAACATTACTAAGCATCCTAGTGGTACTTATAGTGTTAATGTTCAAAAATATAATCCAGCTCTGAATCGTTACGTTAATATTGAATACGCTAAAGGTTCTTTAAATTATTCTTTTGCTGATAACGTTTCTTTACGTAATAATTTGCCTGCATTGATATACAAACTTAATCATGGTAATGAACTTAAAGAAAACTTCATTCCTACTCAATATCTTACTCCTCAGCAAAAGAGTGCTTATGATGTTTCTTATTGGTCTAATGATCCTCTTATGTTAAGATAATATGCCTAACGATAAAATGTATGAAGCAATACCTCTATTTGGAGAGGATGGTAAGATTCAATATAATGGTGAAGTTAAACCTATATTTGATCAAATAGGTTCTCAATCACCAGATAATCGTATGGATAATGACGAATATCTGAATCTTACCAAAAAGCATAACGGTAGCATAGGTATTACTCCTAGTAACTATCGTAATTATGTAGAGAGTCGTGCGAGAAATCAATCTACTTGGAATCGTATTGGTAACTCTCTTGTTCAAACTGTTGGAGAAATAATTGGAGGTACAATAGAAAGTGCGGGTTCATTACTCGCACTTCCTGCTAAACTTGTGGGAAGTGATGAAGCTTATACTCGTAACTTCTTAGAACGAATTGGTAATTCTATTAATGAAGGTACTAGAGAAGCATTTCCTATTTATATGACTGAACAAGCTCAACATGGTAGTTTGTTAGATCGTATGGGTGGAGGTGGTTATTGGGCGTCTATGGTTCCCTCTATATTAGGTAGTGCTGCTAGTATAATGCTATCTGCTCGTGGTGCTTCTTTATTACTTGGAAAAGCCTTTAGAGGTGCTGTGAATCTCGGAAGTAAATCTAAATACGTTAAAGATGTATTTGGTATTGCTAATGAAATGCAAAAAGCAAAAGCTCTAAGTGGTGCTAGTAAAATCGCTGATATTTATGGTTCTGCTGTAATTAGTAGAGTACTTGATTCTTCACGTGAAGCCTATGGTACTTATGAACAAGAACGTGAATGGTTTCTTAATAATTATAAGAACTATGTTGAACGTGATGAAAATGGCAATGCTATTCTTAAAGCTCCGGGATTAGAAGAAGTTCCTCTAAATGATACTAATATTGAAAGTATTGCCGATAGATATGCAGATAATGCAGCTTCTAAAGGTTATTGGAGATCTATGTCTAATATAGCTTATGATGTAGTTGAGTGGATGAATATCTTAGGTACTGCTAAAACTCTTACTAAAGCTACTAGAGATAACATTCGTAAAGCTATGGCAACTGGTGATAAATTTGCTATAGTTCGTACATTAAATGCTATACCCAATGCTGATAAAGGCCAAATTCTTAGAGCTATTGGAGGTTTCGCTGGAGGTTCTCTTGCTGAAATGGCAGACGAAATGACTATGAGCATTGCGATGCAAGAAGGTACTCATGCAGCTCGTAAAGATTTTGGTTTGCTTTCTGATACTGATGCTCTTACTGATTTTAGCATGAGAGCTGGTAGTTATCTTAAAGATCCTGATATTTGGACTGAAGGTATTGGAGGTCTTTTAGGTGGTGCCGGTATGCAAGCTATAATGCCATTTATTGAAACTAAGATTAATAAACGTGGTATTGAAAGAGAGCATGAATATCTTAAAGGTATTGAACGAGCTACAGAAGCTATGCGTTCAGGTCTTGACGGTATTGTTGAATCTCTTGCAGAAGGTGATATAGTTGGTGCTAAACTAAAAGAACAAGAAGCTATTCTTAATCAAGTTGCAGCTAATAGTCTTGATGGTTCACTTGAGTTCTATAAAGAGATGCTTAGAAATATGAGTGCTTCTCTTAAAGAAATTCAATCTATTAAATATAAAAAAGATAGAGGTGAAACTATTAGTGCCGAAGAACAAATTGCACTTGATAAAGGTGAATCTTTACTTGCAAATGCTGATTACTTTGAACAGACTCTTAATAAGATTGAAGCTGTTGAAGATATTTACAATAAATATTTCGATGCAGTCAATGGTACTACCGACAAAAATCTCTATGAATATCAACGTCGTATTGCTACTCTTGAAGCTCAAAAAAGACTTAATGAACTAGAATTCGAAGCTATTACAGCTAATCCTGCTGAATATCAAAAGCGTGCTGCTGAATCTAAAGAGTATCTTAGTAATTATGTTGATTCTAAATATACAGATGATGCTACTCGTATAGCTAAGAAAGCTGATATAAATACTTATGCTGAAAATAATGCAACTCTTGAAGATGCTAAAGCTGCATTAAGTGTTTACGATAAAATGATTGCTAGTCTTAAGAAACAAATAAGTGAACTTGAAAATGCAATCACTAATGCTCCTAAAGATGCTACTGCTGAGCAATTGCTAGGTCTTAAAATAGCTCTTAAAGGTGCTAATAGTAAACTCGAATCTTATAATAAAACTCTTAGTGATATTAGTAATATTCGAGATACAGCAACTAAAAATATTGAAGCTCTTAATTTAAATAAAGATGATAAAGAGGCTGCTCAACAAGCTAGAACTCTTTTATCTAATCTTACTAATCCAGAAGAAGCTAAACGATTCTATGAAAATAGAAGAACTGCTATTGATGCTGAACTTGATTATTATCGTAATGGTAATGGATTTGAAGATATTAAAGATCAAATAAAATTATATGAAGATGAAATCAAAGCCTCTACTGATAAAGATCTAACTGATGAACTTAATACGTATCAAACTTCTGAAGCTTTACAAGCGGATGAATCAAAGTTCTCTGATTCAGACACAAGAAAAGCTGCATATAATGCCCGTCTTGCTAGACTACAAAGACAAGAATCTGACACTAAAGCCGCTAATGCTCGTAGAGAAGCTGCACTTAAAGCAGAACAAGAACGTCAAGCGAGACAACAAGAAGAACGTGATGCGCTTGCAACAGAAGAAGATTCAAATGCTGCACCGATAGGTAGCGGTACATTTGGTAGATCTTATAGAGAATTTGAAGGTATTAAACCTTTATCCAATGAAGCTTCTAGTCTCTATAATGCTCTTATGTCTGAATCTCAAGTTACAGATTCACCTCTTGCTAACGTTATTGAGAATAGACGTAAAAGTAAATCTCTTACTTCTAAAGATGCAATGCTTCTTGAAGAAATTAAAGAGTTTAATGATGCTACTAATAGAGCTTTAGATAATTCATTTGATACACTTACGACTACAAATCTTAAATGGATTGTTACTCGTATTGCTGCTAAATACTCTATATTCGATAATATATTCTTTGGTCGTAGATTCAATTGGATTGATGCTGTTACTAAAACAGAAGTTGAATATGCACCTAGCATAAATAACGGTGATCTTAGTGCTGAACTTAATAGTTATTTGTGGCATCTTAGTCGTTATACTGCTCAAGTTCTTGAACAAAGTGGTAGACCTCTGCCTAGTTTCTTAGCTGATGTTCACTTTGGTTTAAGTGAAACTACAAAGAGTGATATTAATGCTCTTACTAACAAAATTATGCAGGAAGCTAAGAGTATGCAAACTAAATTTGATATTATCAATAATACTATAGAAGATAACTTAGGTCGTAAGAATCCTAAATATGCTTTGTATGTATCTATTGGTGGTGTTGAATATAGAGTGCTTAATACTCCGAATCCTCGTAAAGATGTTGGTATTGTTATTGAAGGTTTTGAGAATCAACTTAATCGTTATGTGCTTACTCCTGCTAATATGGCAACTCCTAATGATGATTATATTCTCATTGCTAGACAAACACAAAGCTCCGCTCCTAACCAGTCCTTGCCTCCTACCGGGGGCTACAAAGCTCAACAGAGTTCTACTGATGAAACTATTGCTCCTAAAACTGAGATTACAGAGACTGTTTCTAGTGCTAATGGTATTACTATTGAATTTGTAAGTGATGAAAGTTCTACTAATACCGATGATGCGCCAATCGAGTTTGTAACGGCTTCAAATCAGCCCCTTATAGACTTCAAAATAGAGGGTATTGATACTAAATCCATGCTTGAATTTTTAACGTCTCTAATGAGCCAAGAGGGGGTAAATTTGGCATTATTTGACACAGATTTGATAAACGCTTTAGTGCTGATTCCAAAGCTACTTAGAAACACTAAAGTTGGTAGTAAGTATGCTTCTGATGCTTATATTAAAGCTCTAATGAATAAGTACTTTACAGACGCTAAACTTACTGGTGTTGAAACTAAGATTATTGAAACTGCTAAGAAAGTCGCAGCTGCTGTTAGTATTAACATTGATGAAGGTGGAAATTCAATTCGACTGAATACTGCTGAAAATTGTCGTAATGCTATTAATGCCCTTGATAATCTTAAGAGTTTATATAAAGATGAATCTAAATGGTTATCAGATATGCAATCTCTTACAGATGCTCTGAATACTGTTTATGAATCTGATTTTGTTGCTAAGTTTGCACAAGTTCTTACTCAATCTACAGATTATAATTCTGATGCTATTGCTATACGTCTTGACGAAACTCTTCATAACAAATTTGCTATGATTGCTCAAGACTTAGGTGGTATCTTTGTTGATAATCTTAATCTCTTTGGTACACTTGTTGCTTTTATTAGTGATAGAAGTGGTTTTAGAATTAATAAGATTAACTATTATGATCTTGTTAATGGTATGCGTGAATATCGTGGTGATAACTACAAAGAACTCATACCTGAAATCATGTCTATTATGAATATCACTAATTATCTTCATAATGAATTTAAGAATAGACGTGATTACTATAGTGCTAGATTTGCAGTAACTAAAGATGCTACTTATAAAGAGCTTTATAATAATTATAATTTCTTTTATGATCTTATAGATGTTGCTCCTACTAATGGTTTACCTTTAACAGAAGCTCAAGTTCTTGATTTTATTAATCGTACACCTGAGATTAAAGGTAGAACATATCATGAAGGTCTTGATATTAACTTTAGTCCTAACGGTGCTCCTGAGAATATTCTAGGTAATAGTACTGCTACTAACTTAGGTATTTATGAGTTACTTGATGGTATTAAAGAAGGTGATGAGGTTACTGTAGTTCAAACTGATTTAGAAGAGAATCCTAATAGAGCTTCTTATGATGTTGTAATGAATCGTAATGGTAAAGAGTATAAATTAGGTTCTATTCCTAAACTCGAAACTATTACAAATGGTATAGCGTATACAATTCAAGGTGCGAATGGTGTATATTATCCACGTAAATTTGCATTTACTGATGATATGGCTAAAACCTTTGCTGAATATCAAAGAGAGCTATTTAGATTCATGTATCATTACGATATTGCTTTTAATCCTCGTAATAATATATCTGCTAAAGATAGAGAGAACTCTGAACGTAACATTGATATTATCTTTGATCAGTTTAGAAAAGATCGCTTTAAGAAGCTAATGGATACACTTAAAGAACTTGTGTATTCTAATCTTACATCTAAGCAGATTAAAGATATTATGAATAGTCAGACAATGATCGGAGTTGTTGATTCTGAATATACAGGTGATACTGACGGTGAAATTTCTATTGATAATGTAGCTCTTTCATTTAATCAAATATATCAAATTTGTACTGATTTATTTCCTGCTTCTAGAATTAATCATTCAAATATGGATAGTATTATGAATGCTACGGCTATTACGAAACATTTCAATGACGCTGTTAATCGTCATGAAATGATCTTCCGTAATAATCAAGCTATTCGTAATGATATTCGCTTTACAGGTTCTAATACTTTTAGAATAAGTCATATTAGTGCTGGTAGAATACTAATTAATGATGAAGCTCGCAATGAAGATCATGAAGCTAAACATGGATTACCTATTATGCATCATCGTAATTCTTTATTAGATTCTATTAAACCTACCAAAGATGTTTTTGATTCTAAAGGTAAACCTAGAGTTCAAATACTAGCTATTGATGAGAATGGTATTGGTAGAGATCCTAAAACTGGTGGTATTGTTCAGAATATAGATAAGTTTGCAACACCTCATGTAGCTGATACTTTTATTGGTAATAGACGTCATGAAGTTGTTGTTATACCTCAAACTGATTCACTTAATACTGTATTTCCTATATATCCTAATACTATTATGGGTTCTATCACCGATGAAACAGAAGAAGCTCGTATTAGTAAATTAGGTAAATATACAAAATATATTGGTGATGCTATTAAAGAAATTCTTGCTCTTAATACTGGTAATATAACCGAAGCTAGACTTGATATTTCTAATAGACTTCAAAATATTATTATATGTAATGAACGTAGTAGTGCCGTTCAAGATGATATTTATTTTCAATCTGGTAACAATGGTGATGGTAGTAAACGTTATGTAATGCTCAAAGCTGTTCTTGGTGATGGTAAAGGTAAAGAAGCTTATCATAAGTTTATTCAAACTACTATTGATGGACGTGACGCTGTTATTCATTATACTTCTAGTAATAAACTTGATGTTGCTAACTATAATGGTGCTTTAAATCATCCTAGTTATCCACATACTGTTTATTACTTAGATACTCCTGCTGATGTTCAAAAGTTTAATAATAAACTTAATAGTATAATTCCTAATCTAGTTCGTCAATTCGGTCTTAAAGATGGAATTGCTGTAGCTAAAGATTCTACTGGTAGTTCTTATACTACTGGATATACAGATCCAGTTACAGGCGAACGTTATGAAGATATATATGACTATTATATGGCAACTAATGCTAGATATTCAGATGTAGCTTCAGTTAAAGATAGATATGGAAATGTTATAAGTAATGTTACTATTGCTGGAAATGCCCCTATTAAATTTTCTATTGCAACTAAAGCATTTGATACTAAAACTGATGTTCCTCAGCGTTTCTATGATCCCGTTGAATTGCTTAAAACAGTTCAAGATGCTGATCGTTATAAAGAAGATTGGTCTAGTATCTCTAAACTTGCTAATATACTTGAATATGAAGCTGGTATTAATCCAGTTTATATTAAGCATAATGTAAGTGAAGCTAAGATTAATATTGAAAGCGAAGGTTATACTGATCCTGTTAAGATTGCTGATGATGGTTTTTATCGTAATCAATTTAGAATTGATATTAACTACAATTATGATCATGCTAATCGTAAGGAACATCAAGGTTATTTAACTCGTACTCTAGCTCATGAGATGATTCATACTTATATTATGAAATTCTTTAATGCTACTCATCGAGATATTAATAATCCTGAATTACTTGCTAAACGTGAAGCTCTTATTGATTATAATAATAAAGAATGGCAAGAGTGGTTTGCTGATTTTAATCAAGCTGTTATAAATACTCGTGCTGAACTTACAGGTAAAACTGATTTAAATGATCGTGAGAGATTCTTAAAAGATATGCTTAGTGATAAAGGTATTGCTAATAGATTTATTGAAATTGTTAGTCAAGAAATCTCTAGTATATCTGAATCTATTGATACTAAACTTAAAGATCGTGTTAAAGGTGCTAAGAATGTTATCAATGGTAAAGATGCTATCTCTGAAATTGTTACTTATGCTTTAACCGATCCTCGTATTTTTAGACTTCTCAATGAACTCCATTCTACTACTGAACGTGTTGAAGGTTCTGAGAATCTTGAAACTCCTACATTTTGGGAGAAGTTTAAACGAGTTCTTCTTAATATATTTGAGAAGATCTTTGGTTTCAAAGATACTGAAGTTAAAACTGATTCTCTTATGGAACGTTTTAATGATGTTCTTAATAGAATCTATAATAAAGACTTTAGAGATATGGAACCTGATGGTATTACTTATGGTATTCGGACGAACTCTCCAGTCCCCGGTAGAGAAGGAGCTGTGGAAAGGAGCGGAACGTCTGCTACATCTACTGTTGAATCTACGACTACAGAAGTTCAAAATGCTGTTAATACAGCTGCGAATGGTGATGCAAATGCTACTGCTGAATCTCCTACGCAAACTATTCCTCGTCGTAGAGCTAGACTTGGTACTAGTTCCGATAGTAATATCAAAGCTGCACAAGTTCTCGAAGCTGTAAAATATTTACATGATTCGGTTGATAGCTTGAATAAAAATAGTAACTTAGATGAAACTAATAAACGTATTTGTTAAACGTATAAAACTTCTACTATGGGTTTAGATTGTAATATTATCCCTCAGATTAAAGTTGGTGATAGCTATACTGATAGTAAGTGTTTTCAAGATCTATGGGATAGGGCAAAGAAGCTCTATCCTAATGATCCTGTTAAAGCACGTGCTGTTGCTAAAGCTGATTATGATGCTCTTAAATCTGCTTCGTTTACATCCGAGTATGGGGACTGGGTTTTGCTTCGTGCTGTCCAAAATGCAGGACTGACAGACGCTCAATTTGCCACTTTTCAGAGCGTCTATGGCAATAATATAGAACGCTTGACTAAAAGTATTACCGTACCATTAAACGAGCAGGGAGAGCCGGAAATAAGGTCATTTCATAAACATATACCTGCTAAGAAAGCACAAGTTCTGTATGATAATGGTTATCCTTTTATTGCTGATAGTGAGCAAATGTATTTGAATCGTATCTTTGCTGCTATTGCTTTTAGACTTGAACCTCAATTCAAAAATCTTACTTACAAAGATTTTAAGAATGGTGTTACAATTCGTTCTTTAATTGCTACTGTATTGCGTCAGTATGCTCAAAATGATAATCCTGATGTTGGTTATTTAGGATTTGCAGCTCAATACAATAATCGTCTTGATGAACTTGAAGCTGCTGGAGCAACTGATGAAGCTATAGATAATGATGCTCTTCTTACTAGTTATGAAAGTAAGATGAATAATCTTCTTAGACTTGCAGATCAACTTGATAATCTTGATGATCAAGGTATTTGGCAGAGTTTTATTAATTATTATAAAGCCGAATTTATGGCTGATATTAATGATTTCGATGTTGAAGATCACATGACTATGGGAGAGATTAATGGTGCTTCCATGACTGATGAGCAAAATATCAATAAGTTTTGGAATAGTTCTCTTCAATTTAAAGTTGATCGTAAGAATACTGCTTCTTCTCGATTCAAACGTATGCTTACAGAAATGATTTATAATAATCAAAGTAATCTGTTTGCTACACTTGAAGATTCTCAATTTAATGGTACTGCTTCTTATTATAATAAATATGGTTTAGCAATGCCATTTGATATTAATGTTCTTTGGAACTCTTTGATTGATGCTACTCGTTATGCAGCTAATAAAGAAGAGCTTATAAATAGTCTTAAAGTTACTTCTGAATCTGTTTATAATGGTCAGCTTCAACCTATTATTGATCAAATTGAGATTTTTCCGAATGATGATGTTAGTACTATTGAACGTAAAGAAATATTCTACAATATGTACATGGCATCTGTTGATATGGCTATGACTGTTGTTACTCAAAGTGAGACTATGAGTTACAATATGTCAGAAAGTGATTATAGTCTTGCTTATTCTGTTAAAGAGAGTAATCGTCAGTCATTTGCTACTACTAATATCTACAATCAATATCGTAGTATTCTTAGTAATAAATTTCAATATGTTGGTAGTCGTGCTGCTATTCAGTATGATATCAATGCTATATATAAAACCGGTAAATCTATTACTGATAAAGTAAATACTTTACTGTATAAATCTAACAATGTTGGTATCAATTGGTCTCCTAATACTATATTTAATTATTTATCTATTAAATTTAGTGTTCCTTTTGATGTAATTAAAGCTTTATATTATGACGGAAATGATGATAATAAAGTTAATAAACTTGTATATCAGAAAATTGAGACTGAACTTGTTAATATTGACGGTGTATTTGATAAGATTCTTAATCAAATTAAAGCTAATGTTACTGATAAACAAAGTGAAAAAGCTAAAGATCGTCAATCACGTAGAATAAAAAGATTGTTTTATGAAGGTTTCAAAGCAGGAGATGAAATTGATTCTGTTGTAGATGATATGCGTGGTCGTATTAATATTCTTGCAACTGTAGGTGGTTGTGATCCGGCTATTAAAGTTGATTTGTCTTACATTAATGTTCAAGGTGAACAAGAATATACTCCTGAGTTCTATAATCATATTACATCAATGCTTCAAGGTATTGTTAATCGTATTGGTGAAGTTAATGTAGAACTCATGAAATATCGTTTCAATGATTTCTTAAAATCTAAAGGTACTAAATATCATCCTCTTATTTGGAATCTTGGTAATGGTATGGGTGGTGATAGTAAAGGTTTCTTTAATTTTAGAAAAGATGAAAATGGTAATGCTATACTTGACGAAAATGGTTATCGTATTCTTGATGCTGTAAATCCTGTTAATGTTGAAGCTGTTAAAGCTTTTCAATATTCTAGATTTAATGGTATGTCTAATCGTGATCAAGGTATTGGAACTCCTTATGTTGATATGCACGATTATATTTGGACACGCGATGTTATTCTTCGTCAATTTCAAGGACGTTACTCATTACCTTCTGCTGATGCGTCTCGTATATATGAATTTGTAACTGGAAATACTCTTACTGAACCTAATGCTATTAAAAGAAGTCTTCCATTTAAACTTATAGATACCGACGGTACTTTCGTTAATTATCGAATAGCTCGTACTAATGATCTTGAATCTAATTATCTATTTCAACGTGTAAAAGATACTTTTCGTACTGAAATGGAAATGATGCTTGAAGCTAGACGTCTGCTATTTGATTATAATGCTAATACTCAAACTCTTTCTATTAAGAAAGAATTTCTTAGACCTGAAGATGATGTTCGTCAAGAATTTAATTCTTTAAGTTCAGATGAGCGTAGTAGAATGATTAGTGATCATAATGGTGATGCGGAAGCTGCTTTTAGAGCTTTTTATGAAAGTCGGGCTTTTGATAAAGATATATTTGAAGGTCTTCAAGCTCCTATATTTTGGGATGGTAAAGCTCTTCTTAAAAACGGTAAGCCTACAGGTAATATCTTTAAGTTTGGTAATCTTAATTTTAGATATACTGATGCTAACGGTAATACTACTGTAAGAAGCATTATAGATTATATCGAAGATGCTTTTAATGAACTTCATCCTGATGCCGCAAGTTCATTCGGTAAATTCGAGCCATTTATGATTTGTGGTGAAGATTTCAATACTGCTTACGGCGATGTTATTGATAATGCTTATATGCGAATGTTTGTTGATAGAATCAATAGTCATCTTCAAGATGCTTTTGATTATCTAGCTCCTGTTAGAGATAATATTCAATCGACTCTTACATATAAGAATCAACTTAAAGCTCTTAATGAAACGCTTCCTGAAGATTATAAAAATGATCGTTATTGGGGTTATGTTGTTTCTAATCTTCTTTGTAATCATTACGTAGCTGATATAGCTATTCAAGAGATATTCACTGGTTATACTTTTGAATTTAAGAATGCTCTTGATTGGGCTAAGCGTGCATCTCAAGGTGTAAGACCGGGTTCTACTACTCGTTCTAATACTACATATACACAGATTGTTGTATCTGATGTTAATCTTAAAGACAATATGTTACAGAAGATGCTCGAACCATTTGCAAATGATAAAGCAACTTCTGATGAACTTAATAGACGCTTTGGTTCTAAGACTATTACAACTGCCGATGCTTTCAATGTTATTACACAAGATGAGTGTATTAGACGTTTCAAAGCTATGGGTGATTATGATAGTTTTACTTTACCTTCTGGTAGAACTTTAGCTGATATTGTTGCTGATGAGGATACACCTATTAGTCCTAGTGATTATGCACGTATTGTTGAACAGTTAAAGTATTACTTCTATAAACGTGGTAAGTCTACGCTTAATAATAGATTTAATACTGATATTGTGTTTTCGCATCAAGATAAGAATAGTACTCTTGTTATATTCAAACGTATGTACAAAGGTACTGGTTATGAAACTCTTTATGATTGGATGAAACAAGAAGGTATTGATTCTATTAACTTTGAATCTGGTCATAAAGTTGGTGGTATGCCTAAAGTTCAACTCTTTGATATATCTAGAGATATTGCAGTTGATTCTAAAGGTTTCCCTATTTTAGATGCAAATGGTAAATACACTTATACTAATGGTACAAAAGCTACTCTTAATATTCAGTATAATGAAGCTACCAAACGTCTTGAATTAAAAGGCTATCCTAAAGGTGTTGAAGATTTTAAACACACTCTTAGTCATAGTAACCTCTATATTCAACAACAAGTTCCTTCACATCTTATGGATGAAGAGAATAAGATTGGTACACCAAAGAAAAACTATAAGTTAAGAGACTGGGTATTCTCACGCCAGAGATAC
>ENA-ORTG01001207-ORTG01001207.1-human-gut-metagenome-genome-assembly--contig:-NODE-1207-length-24495-cov-3.614403_pt1 | contig 24495 bp, 20 predicted proteins | sample MGYA00241906_ERZ509176 | MGnify/ENA primary metagenome ERZ509176 (study PRJEB26280, sample SAMEA2338811) | human gut metagenome | biome: human gut; feature: human-associated habitat; material: faeces...
CGGAATCTCACCGTTAGAGAAGATGTTTGCAAGAGATACATACTGTGATAATTTAGATTTCAGGTTCAGTCTGTCACCTTCGCCAGTTACAAGCTCTACTTTACCAGCGCAGCTGTCTACTACATCAAAAAATTTCTGAATGTCTTTAATATTAGATACCTTCATGTCAATATTCTCCTTTCAACATGTACAACTTTTTCCATTTCTTTTTGTTCGGGCTCATTATATCTCAACTTTTTCCAAATAGCAACAGGTTTTTCACCTTCTGGAAAAAAATCCCCAACAGTCACAAACAAAACCCGAATTTGCCCCATTCTTTGGGTATTTTTAATACTAAATTATCACGGCAATCTGAAAATTGTCTGTGAGAATTGTTCCTTGCGGAATTTGGAAGCTTTTAATACTGGAACACAGCAACTCCGTAAGCTGGCAGCGGATAAGCAAAGGAGAACGGACGATTGTCACAATCCTGCTTTTCTGCCTTAAATACCTTTTTCGTAGTCTGTCCGTTTTCATCCAGAATCAGTGTGTATTGTTTCTTCTTCGGCACACCAACACGGTAATCCGTACGTTCTACAGGAGTGAAATTGCATACTACCAGAAGGTTGTTTCTTTTTGTAGGGGATTTCCTTACGAAGCTGTAAATACTTCTGTCCCCGTCATCCGCATTGATCCACTCAAAACCAGACGGATCCGTATCCGTTCCGTAGAGTGCAGGATATTTGCGATACATCTTCAGCAATGTCTGCACAAAATCCTTCAGATTCCGATGCTTCTCTTCCCCAAGAAGGAACCAGTCAAGCTCTCTCTCCTCGCTCCACTCCCGAAGCTGTCCGAACTCCTGTCCCATGAACAAAAGCTTCTTGCCCGGATGGCAGAACATAAATGTATAAGCAGCCTTCAGATTCTTAAACTTATCATCTGGCTCACCCGGCATTTTCTCCAGCATAGACTTCTTCAGATGAACCACCTCATCATGGGAAATTACCAGCACATATTTCTCACTGTAAGCATATGTCATGGAGAAAGTCATCTTATTATGGTTAAACTTACGGAAATAGGGGTCCAGCTTCATGTATTCCAGGAAATCATTCATCCAGCCCATGTTCCATTTCAGGGAAAATCCAAGACCGTCATCCTCTGCCTTACCTGTAACCTTCGGCCATGCAGTAGACTCCTCTGCAATCATCACAGTACCATGGTTTCTTCCAAGAACCACTGTATTCAGATGCTTAAAAAACTCAATTGCTTCCAGATTCTGATTTCCGCCATATTTATTTGCGATCCATTCTCCATCCTTCTTACCATAATCAAGATAAAGCATGGAAGCAACAGCATCCACACGAAGTCCGTCTACGTGGCACTCCTCCACCCAGTAAAGGGCATTTGCGATCAGGAAGTTCTTAACCTCCGGGCGTCCGTAATTATAAATCTTGGTACCCCAGTCCGGATGTTCTCCCTGTCTCGGATCTTCATGTTCATATACTGCTGTACCGTCAAAATTTGCGAGGCCTTGTGCATCTTTCGGAAAATGTGCCGGTACCCAGTCCAGAATAACTCCAATCTTATTACGGTGCAGATAATCGATCATATATTTGAAATCCTGAACAGAACCATAACGGGAGGTTGGTGCATAATATCCTGTGACCTGATATCCCCATGAGCCATCAAACGGATGCTCGGCAATTCCCATAAGTTCTACATGTGTATAACCCATTTTCTTTACATAGGCAGCAAGTTCATGTGCCAGTTCACGGTAATTATAAAATCCCGGATCATCTTCATCTTTTGCTTCATGTTTCTTCCAGGAACCGGGGTGTACCTCATAAATGGCCATAGGATCTCTGATTTCATCAAATTCCGGACGTCTTTTCATCCAGGTAGTATCTTTCCATTTATAATCAGAAATGTCCGCAATTCTGGATGCAGTGCCAGGTCTCAGTTCTGCTTCATTGCCATATGGATCAGCTTTGTATAATTCTTCGCCATGATAGCCGATAATATAGAATTTATAGAGATCTCCAACCTTTGCTCCGGGTATAAATGTCTCATATACCCCAATTGGTCCGACTTTCTTCATTGGATTTGCCTGTGTATTCCAGTTATTAAACTCTCCAACAACAGAAACTGATCTGGCATTTGGTGCCCACACAGCAAAATATACACCTTTCTTACGCCTCTGTATCGTCGGATGGGCTCCTAATTTCCTGTAAATGTCATAATGGGTTCCCTGTCCGAACAGATATTGATCCAGCTCTGTAAACTGCAACTTCTCTCCCATTCAAACGTACCTCCCTTAACAGCTATTTTATTCCGGCACTCTTTACAACTCTGCGCCTCCCATCAGCATTATGCACATTTATCATGCTGATATTTTGCATTTTTATAGACATATTATACCAATCCATAATGTTCCCGTCAATTAAAATAAGAAATTACAAGTACACAAAAAGAGGACTTGTCCGATTGCGCTTTCGAACTTGTCCTCTTTTGTGGATTCTTATTTTATATAGAATTAATATCCTGTATCATACCCATCTCCGGAGTCCTCATCTGCATAATCACTTCCGTCTCCGGAACTGTCATCATAAGATCCATCGTCTGAGCTGTTATCTCCGGAACTGTCATCTGATGAACTTCCATCCCCGGAAGAGTCATCGCCTCCTGAGCTGTCATCTTCGGAAGAATCATCTGAACTATCATCACTTCCATCGCTGACATCACTGCTGTCCGAAGATCCTGTATCACTTACATCAGAACTATCTGTTGAGCCGTCATCTGAGGTAGTACCATCTGATACCGCTGTACCATCACTGCTTCCGTCAGAAGAACCGCTGTTATATCCTGCAACGATACCCTTCTGAAGTGAACTGTCCCAGAAATCAGAATAGTTTGCATTCTGTAAAGTAACTCCCTTGGCTGCTGCAAGCTCACTGACTGTCATCAGTTTATAGCCTTTGGCTACCAGTTCCGGGATCATCTTGATTGCTGCCTGTACAGATGGCTCATGAATATCATGCATAAGAATGATAGAACCGTCTGTAAGATCCCCATTCATAACAGCATCATAGTCCTTGTTGACATCAAGATAGCTCCAGTCCAGAGAGTCCAGTGACCATGTAAAGAATGGCTTATTGACTGTAGAAATGATATCATCACTCCAGTTTCCATATGGTGCTCTGGCGACACTTGCCTTCTGTCCACATGCCTTCTCCAAAGCTGCATCTGTATCTGAAAACTCTTTGGCAACTGCATCCATATCAAGATCATACAGATTCGGATGATCCCAGGAATGAGATCCGATCTCACATCCAATGTCTGCCATTCGCTGAACTTCTGACTCCCAGCTGCCTACATTCTGACCTAACATAAAGAAAGTTGCATGTGCATTGTTCTGTTCCAGACAGTCTAGAAGTTCATCGGTATACTCTCCCGGGCCATCATCAAAGGTAAATGCAATTCTGGTCTTGTGCTGGCTCGGATCATAAGTACCGTCATCATTGAAATAGTAATCGTCAAATCCAACGCTCACCCATCCGGTCTGTGCATAACCATTGTCTCCAAAATAATATGTAGAACCATCTATTTCCTGCAGGCCGCCTGCATAATATGTACCATCCACATTCTGATACCATTTACCGTTCTCATCCTCATGCCAACCAGCAGTCAGCTGAGAAGCCTTTGTCAGATCACTCGCACCCTTCAGCGGTTTACGAATTGCTGCAGTCGTATCTGTTTCAATTTGTGACTCTGTTCCGGAATCACCTGTATCCGTATTCGTATCTGTTTCTGCCTGTACCTGTGCCGGTTTATCTGTATTTTTCCCTCCGACCCGATTAATGACCGGAAGAATAATTCCCCGTATTACAAATATGAATACGAGTATCACAGCCACAACATACGCGCCTTTTTTCATCATCTGACGACGTCTTATCTGCTGTTGCTTTTTGCGCATTCGTTCGCGCAATACCCTTTTATCCATCTACTCCACCTGCTGTATTTTCTATAACTTTTTTGTCTATTTATTATCATAACGCATTTAATTCTGAAATACAATCACAATTCCTGAACTAAATCAAGTTATTCTGTGAATGATGATCCAATACTTCAGCAGGTATATCAGATAACTCTTTTTAATTCAAAATTCTCTGTTAACAGAAGAATATCTGCCTCTTTACCTGTATGAACAGACCCTGTTCTGTCATAAATCCCAATACTTCTTGCCGGATTTCTCGTGGCTGCAAAAATTGCCTGGTCTACAGGCACACCAAATTCTATTGCTTTGCACATACAGCCAAATAAATTTGTCGCAGATCCTGCAAGTGTTCCGTCTTTCAGCACTGCCTTGCGGTCCTTCACAGTTACTTCCTGTCCGCCAAGCTCATATGTACCGTTTTTCATCCCTGTTGCACGCATGGAATCACTGATCAAAATGACTCTTTCCGGTCCGAACATTCTGAATGTCGCTCTGATTACAGCCGGATGAATATGATAGCCATCACAGATCAGTTCAACCATACATTCCGGATCATCCGAAGCTGCTCCGATCAGTCCCGGTTCTCTGTGAGCCAACGGCTGCATCGCATTATAAAGATGCGTTACGTGATGTGCTCCCAGTGCCATTGCTTCTGCCGCACATTCATAATCTGCCGCTGTATGTCCCAGAGATATCTGTACTTCTTCCTTCATTTCCCGTATGAAGTCCATAGCTCCTTTTACATTCGGTGCCAGTGTTACAAGTCGGATTCTTCCACCTGATACTTCATTCAATTCCTTTACAAAATCTGCATCCGGTTCTGTGATCCATTCTTCCACATGTGCGCCCTTCTTAACAGGATCCAGAAACGGTCCTTCCATATTGATACCTGCAACCGTTGCTCCATCGCCGGACTTTTCTGCTTCCCTGATCCCTTTGAAAATCTTCTTAAGCTGTTCCTTCGGAAGTGTCATGGAAGTCGGACAATATGATGTTATCCCACTTTGTCTCTCATATCTTAAGATTTTTTTCAGGCCTTCCGGATCACCGTCAGAAAAATCTTCCCCATATGCTCCATGGCTGTGAATATCCACAAGACCTGGAATGACCATAAGACCCTCGGCATCTATAACTTCCTCTTCAGATGTTTCTTCAAATGCCTCTGTCAGTCTGTGATTTCTGATATAAAGTGTTTCCCTGCAAAAACTTCCATCTTCCTGAAAAACATTTCCATTTTTTATGATCATCCTTCATTTGCCACATCATCTTCCGATGCAGTTTCCTCACTTTCTTCTGCAGTGTCACTGCTATCTTCCTCTGACGCATTATCTTCTGTAGTGTCTTCTACAGCATCAACTCCGGTGTCTTCACTTTCCGGATCTGCATCTTCATTTGCCACATCAGCTTCTGTTGCAGAAGTTTCATTTACTGTCGCATTATCCACTATAAAACGTTCCACACGCATCAGTGCCAGTGATTCATTTACTTCCTGTTCACCATAATATGCAACCAGCTGATCAAAACTCTCATAGCCATATTCTGATAACAGCTCGTCTTTTAATGTCTGTATATCGTCATCGTCAAGACTGAGTCCTTCTGCATCCATGATTCCCTGAACAATAAGGTTCTGTTCCACTTTGGATTCTGCATACTGCTGGCAGTCTTCCTCATAATCTTCTTCAGACATTCCCTGAGCCTTAAGGAAATCAGACATTTCCATACCTGCTTCTTTGACATAATTTTCATTGAGTTTTTTGTATGCTTCAACCGCCTTATCCACATCTTCTTCCGGATATTCTTTTACTTCAGAATTTGCGAGTACTTCGCTCCAGGCATTACTGTAAAGATCATAATCTGCTGATTTTGTCTCATTTTCTTCGAGTTCTTTTTTGACGGCTGCACGATACTCGTCAACTGTCTTGTATTCTGTATTGGCAGCTACCCACTCATCATTCAGTTCGGAAGGCCGCGTGAACTTCTGCAGCGTAACTTTAAACACAACCGGTTTACCGGCAACAGATTCTTCATAGTAATCATCCGGGAAAGTCAGGTCCAGTTCTTTTGTCTCTCCCTTTTTCATGCCAATGATTCCATCCTCGAATCCATCGATCATTCCGCCCTCGCCAATCACAAGATCATAATCTTCTGCAGAACCCCCATCAAATTCTTTTCCGTCTATCGTTCCGGTAAAATTAATCGTTACCGAATCGCCCTCTTCTACTGTTCCGTCATTTACCTCTGTTCCGTTTTCTTCAAGATTATAATCGATCTCTGCCTGTACATCATCATCCGTTACAGTAACCGATGCTCTGTCCAGTGTCAGTCCCTTATATTCTCCAATCGTAACATATTTTGAAACATCAGAAACAGACACCAGTCTGACTGCCGAAGCAGATGTTTTTTTATCTGAGGATGCAGAATCTTTTTTATCCCCTGTATCCTGTGTTGTCTCGGTTTTGGTTTCTTTTGTATCAGATTCGCTACATGCTGTAGCAGATAAAGCCATGCACATTACCAACATCGCTGCAACTGTTTTTTTCTTCATAATAAAACTCCTTTCAAATCTGCATATCACATTTCTGGTACCGGTGTCGGTCTGGAAGAATCCCATACCTCAGATACATCAAAAAGATCACTCAGCATATCCGGGTTATAATACATTCTGTAACCATCCAGATTTCTTCTTCCCTGTCGGAAATACTGATCTGTGATCTGTACAAAGTACTGACTGGAATCTACATTACAGAAGTAATCATAGCCTGCATTCTTATAATACTGAAATTTCGGATTATCAGAAGAGTAACCTTCCCAGTCACCAATATCTGCGCCAAAGGCAAAAATGATCATGTCGGTTTTTCCAAGGATCGGTGCTACATATTTCTCCCATTTCTTGTTATCTGTTTTCAGTTCAGCCGCAGTAGAAGAAGTTGCATTTCTGTGGCCCCAGGTATGGCTTGCAAATTCCCAGCCTTCTGCCTTCATGGCATCTGCCACTTTGGTCGCATCTTTTACATCCTGGTCATAATCGAAATCAGGATGATCTTCCAGGAATTTCTTCTGGTCATCCTGAAGGTTTTCGCCGGTCTTATATGCACTGTCTGTTCTGTATCCCAGTACTCCGTTATAACCGGTCATCGCAAGGATTCCCTTACGTCCATGATAGGAAAAATCCGGATGTCCTTTGATAAAAGAATCCAGAAGCGGTACCAGATCATAATCTCCGACTAAAACATTTCCGTCAGCATCAACATATTCGTTCTTTACCTCTCCATTCTCGTCAAGTACAAGTTTGGATGCACAGCCATCACCGTCCATATAATGGTAATAGCTGACATCATCCTGCGAAAGGACAAACGGGATCTTGCCCTCGGGAACCATGATCTTACCCCTGCTCATCGTACCGTCTTTATTTACCGTTGCCATATCATGCGGACTTACCAGTACATAGCCCTTGTCATACATGATCTGAATGATCTTATTAAACTCACTGACTGTTGTCATGACCTGATTATAATTTCCGGATTTTGAATCTCCATCAAATGCTCTGGATGTGTCCTCGATCAATGTATGAAAAAATACATGTGTGATTTTTTCAAGAGGATATTCAACCAGTGATTTTTTCGCAATCTGACATTTTGCAGCAAGATCCATGTAATCTTTATTTTTTGTAAAATCATCCTGCTTTTTCAGCAATTTGATTGCCTCATCATAATTATACTGCTGATACATGATCGCTGCCTGATCAAGCACAGAATCAGAAGTTTCTGTGTCTGCAGATTCTTTTGAATCCTCTGCATCTGCATAAACGTTCTGTATCATTTTAGATCTTATGCCGTCTGTAACCGGCAGATAACCACTTCCCCCTGTCAGTGCTGCTGCAGTAAGTACTGCTGTAAGTATTAATGCTCTTTTTTTCATTCTTTATCCCCTTTTATCAGTTATGCCATTGGCGGCACCGGTGTCGGTCTTACCGGATCAAAAACACTCTTTACATCAAAAAGATCCTCCAGAAGCTCCGGGTGGTAATACATACGGTATCCGTCCAAATTTCTTCTCCCCTGACGGAAATACCGCTCTCTTATCTGTACATAATATTTACTTGAATCTACATTGCAAAAATAATTGTATCCTGCACCTTTTAAATATTCGAATTTATCGCCGTGATAATCCTCCGGTCCACAGAGATCTGTACCAAACGCAAATATAATGATATCTGTACCTCCGATCAGCGGATCTACATTATCTTTGAATTTCCGGGTATCGGTCTGAAGTGTTTCCAGTCCTATCTGCCCTACATTCTGATGCCCCCAGGTGTGACTTGCAAAAAGCCATCCCTCTGCTTTCATGGCATCTGCGACTTTCTTAGCGCCCTCTCTTTCTTTCGCCAGGCTGAAATCAGGATGTGCATCCAGCCATTCAACCTTATTGGCATCCAGATCATCCGGACGTGTCTCATAGCTCTGGTCTGTACGATATCCTAAAATACCATTATAACCGGTAAGTGCCACAATTCCTTTTGCCCCTCTGTATGAAAAATCCGGATGTTCTTCTACAAAACGGTCGATCAGCGGAACCATATCATAATCTCCGACAGAAACGCTTCCATCATCCTCTATATATTCGTTCCGGATTTTTCCATTCTCATCAACAACCAGCTTCGATGCATATCCATCACCATCCATATAATGATAATAACAGACATCGTCCTGTGAAAGAACAAACGGAATCTTCCCTTCCGGGAGAAGGATCTCTCCTTCTGTTATATTGCCATCAGCATCTGCCTTAGCCATATCATAGATACTGACCATGACATAGCCTTTCTCATACATAGTCTCTGTAATCTTGTTGAATTCATCGATCGTTGTCATAACTTGATTGTAATCAGCTTCTTTATAGTCTCCATCAAATGCTTTAGATGGATCTTTGATCAGTGTATGATAAAAAACATGTGTAACTTCTTCCAGTGGCCAGGACTTACAGGAAGCTTTTATTTCTTCATATTGTTTTACCGCATCCTGCATTTCTGTATTCTTTTTATAGCCACTGTATTTCTGAAGCAGGCTGATTGCCTTGTCATAATCATATTGTACTGCGAGAAGCTTCGCATCTGCCAGAATTTCCTCCGGGGTTCTCTCATCCACTTCCAGATCTGAACGACTCTGTTTCACCGTATCTGTCAAAGTCGGCTCCGATGAGTCCTTTTCTGCTGATTTTTTTGATGAAACCTGACTTTGCCTGCTTTCTCTGGTCACAAAACTGACGATTCCGGTGACTGCACTCACTGCTACCACTACGGTAACAACGGCCATGCTTCCCAATACGATCAGTTTTTTTCTTCGTTCCTGCTTTTTTATGCGATGTTTTCTTGCCTGGCGTCTCTCGCGAAGTGCCTTTTCCTGCTCTTCTGACAAACGTTCCATTTCTTTTATTTCATCTGAATACAGTTTATTCTGACTGGTATTTTTATTTCTGTCGTTTTTCTTCTCCATACTAACTCTCCAGGACCTTTGTTCTGTAATTCTTAGTGTACCCACAAATAAATTTATCTTTCAGATTTTTCTAAAAACCGTAAATTTATTATACCTGTTTCTCTGTACCTTTGCTATAACTTTTCCTGTTCTTTATGGAATTTTATGAATTTGTTTGCCTTTTGTAATAAATGATGTTAGAATATAATTCGCATGACATAAGTTTGTAAATTACATATTGAGGAGGGTATCTATGAGTACACTTACCATCGTCCTTCTTGTGATCCTGGTCGTTCTGATCGCTGCTCTGATAGCTCTTTATTTCTTTGGAAAAAAGGCTCAGAAGAAACAAGAAGAACAGCAGGCCCAGATTGAAGCTGCTAAGCAAACCGTTTCTATGCTGATTATTGATAAGAAGCGACTTCCGTTAAAAGAATCCGGTCTTCCTCAGATGGTGATCGACCAGGCACCGAAGCTGATGCGCCGTTCCAAACTGCCAATCGTTAAAGCAAAAGTCGGACCAAAGATCTCCGTTCTGATCGCAGATGAAAAAGTTTTTGATCAGATTCCGGTCAAAAAAGAAGTCAAGGCCGAAGTCAGCGGTTTATATATCGTTGGCGTTAAAGGAATCCGTGGTTCCCTGGAAACACCGGCTCCTAAGAAAAAAGGCTTTTTCAAAAGATTACTCAACAAATAAGGACACATGCAAAATGCCTGAGAGAATCATCTCCCAGGCATTTCTTTTTTCTCTTTAGTTCTATCAATACTTATTACAATATAAGATTCTCCGAATCTCTGGACTGTGCCTGAACCGTAAGATAGCAGTCAGCCACATGTTCCTCATTCATATCCAGTGCATAATCAACTTTCAGATGAATATTATCCTCTTCTTCCTGCAATTCCAAACCGGTTGCTGCAATCCCCATCTGAAGTGTTCCAAACGGTGTAGAATAAAATGTCATATTTTTCTTACCCTGTTCGAAAACCATATGTACATTTACCTGCCCCTGCTTGCGGACTTCCACTCCCTGCGCCGACATCTTGATATAGTTGACCGTCGGTTCTGCCGTATCGTCCATCATTTCTTCATAACGAAGATAATGGCTTCCATTTCGATAATAATACTGTCCCGAGACAACGATCTCGATTGGTTCCTGTTCCTCTTCCGGATCCATCATCTGAAGTCCGCGTACATGTATAAGTACATCTTTTTTCATATATCTCTCCTGATTCTGATAATTATCAATATTTTTCAATATCAATTTTCTTAGTCATTTCCACATCATACGGAAGAATCGAATTGGCAAATTCCTTAAACTCATCTGCAAGATCACTTACATAAAATCGATAAGGAAATTCCTCTTCCTGCTGTCCGGTACTGAGCATATTTGTTTTCTGCAGAAGATTTTTCAGTTCCAAAGCCGTCTCATACGCCGGATTTACCAGTCTTACTTTTTCTCCCATAACTTCCCGGATCGTAGATCGGATCAGCGGATAATGCGTACAGCCGAGAATCAGTGTATCCACATCTTTATCTTTCAGTTCCTGCAGATATCGGTTTGCAACTTCTACGGTCACCGGATCATGCAGCCAACCTTCCTCTACCAGAGGTACAAACAGTGGGCAGGCCTTACCGATCACCGTAATTTTCGGATCCAGTTTCTTCAGATAAGCTTCGTGAATTCCACTGCCAACTGTGCCGACCGTACCGATCACACCAACTCTTTTATTGACCGTCTCTTCTGCAGCAACCTTTGCTCCTGCTCCAATCACACCAAGAACCGGTATATCCTGTTCATGCTGTACCGCATCAAGCGCAAATGCACTTGCTGTGTTACAGGCGATCACAATTGCTTTCACCTGCTGTTCTTTCAGAAAATGAATGATCTGTCTGGAGTAGCGAATAACCGTATCTCTGGATTTACTGCCGTATGGAACTCTGGCTGTATCACCAAAATAAACAATCTTTTCCGAAGGAAGATTACGCATGATCTCACGTGCCACTGTCAGGCCACCTACTCCGGAATCAAACACACCGATCGGTGCATCTCTATCTATCTTCATATGTAATTCTCCAGTTCTGTTTTATATGTTCGAAAAAGTAAAATGAACTTTTCCGAACATATCGATATCTTACCACCTCTCAATAGCTTTCGCAAGCCAGAAGGATATCTTTGGCCTCTGTTCTGATGGAAATTTTTCGACATCGCAGCCATACTGATCCCATTCTGAAAAACAGAACTCCGGATAAATACTGCCCCACCATGCCAGAACATTTTTCTGCGATCCCCTCCATTGTATTCCACACAGCAGACTGATGACTATCATTCCTGTTATCATAGAGAGCAGGATTCTGTTTTCTTTTTTGTATATCTGTTTCATCCCGGAACCTCCTGTTTCTTTTTGTTATTTGCTTTGCAAAATAATATTCTTTCAGAAGTATTCCCCAAAATCGCCATATTATTCCAGCCAGACCTGGATCTGATCTTCGGAAAGTGTAATTTTCGGAAGTTTCTTTAAAGTTCCATTCTGATACCACTGATAATAGACCTGCCGCAGAGTCACACCATTTTTCTGTTCTCTGTCCATTCGGTTTTCCATAAGACCTGTAATATATTCTCCGACCGATGTTCCACCTTCCTTCCAGCCCAGCAGTTTTTCCGGTTCCTGCGTCTGAAATACATATATATTTTCTCCTGCCAGCGGTTCTTCTCTGAGATATTCAAAAAAATCTTTCCACATATCGGTTTCAGTCAGGTCCTGACTCAGTATCAGTATCTGCAAATGTCCGATATCCAGATATTTTTCCTGGGATCTTTCATAACGACTTTTTATTTCCTCAAAACTTTTCCCACGGACCTGGAGTGTCTGATTGCCATCCTCTTCCTCTTTTCCCTGACCGGTCGCTCTGGGAAGATCCGGCATTGCATAGGTCAGAATGTATTCTCCCTCAGACACATCAACTCCCATAGCCAGCGGATACATTCTCTTTTCCGGTTCTATTCCGGCACAACCGGTACAGCTCAGAATAAATACCATTAAAACAGCCACTGCAGAAGCTGTTTTTTTTCTTCTCTTTTTCTGTCCCCGGAAAAGCAGGCAGATCTGGATCAGCACCAGTCCCGGAACAAAAAATGTTCCCAGATACATTTTGTAGAAATCTGCGATCCCGCTGTCATTTATTCTGACAAAAGAAAACGCATAGATTACTATGGGAAGCCAGTATTTTCCGCTTCTCAGATGCACCGTATCCAGTATACGGATTCCATAATGGAAACAGCTTCCCAGTGCAAAAAAAAGCCCGTACAATAAAAAACCAATCCAGAGTACATCAAACCTGGCAAGTACATTTCCCGGCAGGTCTGCTCCTGCCATCAGCGGAAGGACCGGATAAAGTTCTTTCTGTATCCGTCCCCACCCCAATACAGAAGGCAGGATAAAAAGAATAAGCAGTAAAATTCCGCTGACTGTAAGAATGGCCGATGTTACGGTTTTTCCGGAATTTCCTCTTTTTTCAACATTCTGCAATACAAACGGAAGAAGGCTGATTCCCGAAAAAGCACACACCATATCATATGTGCTGTAAACGATCTCCTTTCCCCACAAGCGACTTTCCTGCAGCATTTCTTTCAGATATTCTGCATTCCCCTGCCCGATACACAACAGCAGCATAAGTATGATCACAAATAAAAAAATCCCTCCCGAGACACCGGCCATCCGCCCTCTGCGCTGCATCCCCTGATCCGCACCATATGCACAGACTGCAACCGCCCAGAAAATCAGCCATCCGGCTGCAATCCCTGATACTGCCCACACCGGTACGATCTGCTCAATGAGTGAAAGAATATAAACTCCTGTCATGATCAGATATATTAAAAAAAAGATTCCCAACAGGCTGCCTTTCAGCTTTCCCATTATTTTTACAGGATCTGCATAACAGTAAGAAGTTCTCATCAGAAAAAAGACATACAGCAAAAGGATCAGAACTGCCGCCATGATGCCCACTGCTCCAGACAGTCCCTGTTCTCCGTTATATCCCGGAATACAGATCAGAAGTGGTGCAAGAAAAGAAAGTATGATCTGACGATACAACTGTCTGTGTGATATACGATTGTTTTCTGCATACTTCATGACTCACGCTCCTTCCTGTCTGTAATCTTTCGCAGACGGATACTCTGTTCCTTTCTTGCATAGACCGGCCTGTATTTTCTGGCTTTGAAAGGTATTCGAAAAATACCATTACCTGTCTGTCTAACGGATTGTTCTTCCACAAAAGGCACCAGATATGGTATTCCAAAGCTCAACAGTCCTGACAGATGTGATACTGTAAGATAGATGCCAAGGACAACTCCATATATTCCAAGATAGCCTCCCAGAATCAAAAATCCATATTTCAGCAGGCGAAAAGCAGCTGCAAATTCTTCATCCGGTATGACCATAGATCCAAGTGCCGTAAGTGCTACGATCATAACAACAATAGGACTTACCAGATTGGCACTGACTGCCGCATCTCCTATGATCAGGCCGCCTACTATTCCGATTGCATTTCCAAGTGCACCGGGTACCCGGACTCCGGCTTCCCGTATCAGTTCAAAAGCGAGTTCCAGTAAAATCAGTTCTGTCACACTTGAAAAAGGTACTCCCTCCCTTGCATCTGCAAAAGACAGCAAAAGATTCGTTGGCAATATCTGTGTATGAAACCGGATCACTGCCAGATACAATCCCGGAAGCAATGTTGCTGTCAGCAATGCCAGATAACGCAGTATTCGAAGAAATGTTGCCATCTCAAAATGATGATACCAGTCTTCACTGCTCTCCATAAAACTGCTGAATGCACCTGGCAGGATCAAGGCAGACGGAGAATTATCACACAGAAGTGCGATTTTTCCATTGAGAAGTTCCAGTGCCGTCCGATCCGGGCGTTCCGTCACCTGATACTGCGGAAAAGGCGAATACCAAGGTTTCTCAGTCAGCTGTTCCAGCATTCCACTGTCCAGAATTCCATCTATTTTGTATTCCTCCAGCCTGTTTTTGATCTCTTCCAAAAGTTCTTCATGTACCAGATCTTCGATATACAGTATCTGAATCGTTGTATTGGAACGGACTCCACTCTGATATTCTTCTACTTTCATTCGGGTATCACGGATCCTTTTGCGTACAAGTGCAGAATTTGTCTTTACCGAATCTGAGAAACCTTCCCTGGAACCACGCAATACCTTTTCTGATTCTGCCTCAGAGACTCCCATATCCGGATACCCTTTGCTGGAGATTTTCATTGCCTTATTGTAACCATCTATAAAAAACACTGCATTTCCAGACAGGATTGCTCCAAAAACTTCATCCATATTTTCCAGTTTCTGCACATCTGCAATGCCCAGACTGTTATTTTTGAGAAATTCCTGTATTTTTTCCGGCGGTATTTTCCAGAAATGATTGATCATTTTTCCAATCGCTGAATCATCCAGCATCATATTCGATACCGTAACTTCAATATAAACCATAAGGCAGTCCACTTTACGATCTTCTCCCAGACGCATCGGACGTACCAGAATATCTGCACAATTTTCGCATTGCTTTCGGATATATATCTCATTATCCCTCAGATTTGACGAAATCCTGATCTGCTCTGTTTCTTTTACTGATCCTTCTACTGCTTCTCTCATCATTTCCTCCTGAAGACAGATACCTGCTATAATAAAATTGAGAATAAAAAAAGAGATACACTTTATGCATCTCTTTTAGAATAACCAGATTATAAGATTTTATGTGTGCAGACACTGCTGACCGTTTTATTTATGAACCTGTCGGTTCTGTGTCTCTTCACGGATAGACCGTATGATCGCCTCCCGCTGATTCTCAATATGCTGATAGGAAATCTCCTGTGCCTGTTTTACATCACGATTACGGATTGCTTCATAAATTTCTTCATGTTCTTTGACGAGAAGATTTCTTGTCTCTTCATCCTTCAGATACTCCACACGGTAACGATAAATCTGTTCCCGAAGATTATTCAATACCTGATTCAGTCTTCTGTTATCAGAAGATTTATAAATCACTTCGTGAAATGCCACATCGGCCTCTGCAAGCTTGACCAGATTACCCTCTGCCATAGTTGCTTCGAAGTCTTTGGCCGCTTTCCACAATTCCGCCAGCTGTTCCTCTGTCATACGTGCACATGCATTTTCAATAGAAAGATTTTCCAGAGCAATTCGAACTTCCAGAACATCATTCAGATCTTTCTCTGTGATATTGGCAACCTGTGCACCTCTTCGGGGAATCATCACAACCAGACCTTCCAGTTCCAGTTTTCGCATAGCTTCCCTTACCGGAGTCCTGCTGACACCAAGACGTTCTGCAAGTGCAATTTCCATCAGTCGTTCTCCTGGCTTCAGTTCACCTTTTAAAATTGCTTTACGGAGTGTATTAAATACAACATCGCGTAATGGCAGATATTCATTCATGTCTACAGAAAAATCATTTATCATAAGTACTTCCCCTTTCTTACTTTTTATTGTATATCTGTGTTGCAAATACAGTTTTCGCCAGATGACTGTTGCGAAGCGCTTCCGTAGCTTCCCGAAGTTTACTGCGGTCATCAAATATTCCAAAGACAGTCGGTCCGCTTCCGCTCATCATTGCCTTAAGCGCACCGTTCGCTTCCATAAGATCTTTAATCTCCTGAATAACCGGATACTGACTGATGATTCCCGGTTCAAAAACATTTTGCATTTTCGCAGTAAGACTGTGAAGATCCTGATTCTCAATGTCACTGATCATTCCATCAATATCCGGGTGCGACTGAATCTGATCCAGATGAAGATTTTCATAGGCAAGTTTTGTGGAAACATTGATTCCCGGTTTACCAACCAACACATAGCATTTCGGCAGTCCCGGAAGTCTGGTCAGCTTCTCTCCAATTCCTTCTGCAAGTGCAGTTCCACGCATAACACAATACGGAACATCCGCACCAACCTGTACTGCCCTCTTCATCAGTTCCTCTTCACTTAATCCAAGACGAAACAGACGATTCACTCCTACAAATGCTGCTGCTGCATCCGAGCTTCCTCCAGCCATACCAGCTGCCACCGGAATAAATTTCGTCAGCTTCATAGAAAGGCCTTCTTTGATATCAAATTCATCCATAAGAAGTTTTGCTGCTTTATATACCAGATTTCTTTCATCTGACGGGACATATGGAAGATTGGTAGATAAGGAGATCCCCGGTTCTTCCTTCTTCCGGATATCCAGAAGATCATACATCTGGATCGTCTGCATGATCATTCGAACCTCATGATATCCATCCTCTCTTTTGCGAAGAACATCCAGTCCCAGATTAATCTTGGCCATTGCACGTAAACGCATAAATTCACCTTCCATCCTTTGTACTTTTCGTTCCTTTGTACTTTGTATACAAACATGATCTGGCTATATTTTAGCCGATTTTCATACTAAATTCAATATTATTCTTCGACTTTTTTCACCAGAAGAAGTGGTGTTCCGGAAGATACCTCATCCCCGTCCAGATTATTCATCTGTATGATCTCCTCCACCGTTGTATAAAATTTTTTCGCAATATTCCACAATGTATCACCTGGTTTCATGATATACACTGTAATTCCCGGCATATTTCGGATTTTTTCCTGATCCAGTGGAATTTCTTCAATTTTTTCAAGAATCATCTCCTCACTGCACTGGATCACAAGCACATTCAGTCCTATCGTCGCCCGGATCTCAATATCATTGCTGTCTACCATTGTCGTTGAAAGCTGTTCCAATTCCGTATGCAGATAATATACACTGTTTTCTGTAATGCCTTTGGCTTCAACTACGTGACTGAACGGCAGCATTGCTTCCATGGAATAAAACGGCATTTCATCATTTTCTACAATATACAGCACTTTTAGTCGTACAATTCCTTCTGCCAGAATTCCATCTTTAACGATTTGGATTTTGTCTATTTTTATTTTGCCCTGGCTGTGACAGATCTGAAGGATCTTCCCCTGTGTCTCTTTGACTTCTATCCTGTCTGCGATCCTGCATCGGGAGAAATTACGGACAAGAAGACTTTCCAGTATCTCTTTCCGACCTTTTGGCATACACTGACGAAACGGTGTATACACATCCATGATGACCTCATGATCTTCTTCCTGATAAAGCTTCATATCCAGTTCCAGTACAACATCTGCCTGAAGCTTTCTTTCTTCTCCATCCGCATCCGGTTTTACCTCCAAGGTCTGATTGATCACAGCAGCTTCCAGATTTGGGATCATTTCCGAAATACAGCCTGAGCACTCCACCTCTCCATTAAATGGTATAGAATGTTCTATCCACTGGAGCGTTCCACTTTCATCATCACCTGTATATAATGCAAAAATAAAAAGTTCTCCTTTGGCTTTTACACTGTTTTCTTCCGGTCTGAGATCCAGTCCACGAACTTCTGTTGTATACCAGAGCAGCTCTGCTATATTAGGTTTGTTCGATACAAGTGTTATTTCCTCTTTCAGGCGCATAGTATCCTTTTTATGTATTACAAGACTCAGTACACGCATTGTTTTTTTCTGCACAGATACTGTCTCATCATCAAGAGATACCGGAAGCCGTACTCCTGTCAGCTCATCTACAGAAGCAAAAAAAGTAACCACTGCTTTAATATTCATTTTTCTGGAATGGATGATATGAATGCTCAGATCCTCAATTTCCCATTTCAGGCACATTTTATCCCCGTTGACTATTCCATCCAGATTCAGTGTCTCTTCCATTGGAAGATTTGCAGAAAGACTGTAGATCCTGCCATCCTCCTCACCGACATAAAGAAGATCTGCCTGCAGTTTTCCTTTCAGAAATGCATGCCCTTCATTCAGGCGCACTTCTTCTACTGTCATCTCCCCCTTATTCTGAATCATACGTCCAATGTCCGGTTTTACATCCGGTACATTGTAATCCACATCAAATGTTACCTGGCTGGATGCCTTGCTCTTTGTCCTTAATATCTGAATATCTTCTTTTTTTAATTCCACAATTCCATCCTCCCGTCTCACTGAAACTGCACCGGACCATCCCGGTATTCTGTCTTTATCACAATATACGGATATGACGGTTCCCCGCCCTGAATCTTTTCCGTCGGACCGATCAGTTTTGTTTCAAAAAAAACTGCATTTGAAGATGCAGAAAGTTCTTTTACCTGAATGCTGTATCCTCCACTCATCTGTCGGCCATACCCTTTTGCCAGAAACAGCTCCGTTCCCTTCTGATAGGCAATCTGAAATTCTGTTTCTTTCTTTTCTCTGATCAGCTCCTGCATTTCTTCCGGAATCTGGGAATCCTCGATCACGGTATATGCAAGTGGTGTTTTATTTTCTTCCTCGATCCGTATCATCTGACATCCGCCCAACATAAGAAAAAGCACTGCCAGACACAGCAGAGAAGCTGCTTTTTTCATAAATTCTCTCATTTCCCGGTATTAGATTTCTTCAGTATGTATTCTATGCAGAGTATAAAACATTTATTGCAAGTATTTGCAAAATCACTTATACTTGTACCAGAGTCTTGCTATGCGGGACATCTTTTTGACAGAAAGAGGAATTCATTATGATTCGTTTAGTTATTGTTGCCATCACGGTCATTGGATTTCTGATTTTATCTATTCCAATCCTTTTTGTGGAATGGATCATCGGAAAATTTTCACCGCGAACAAAAGAGATCAGCTCTCTTCGTATTATCCAGGCAGTTTTTAAATTTATTCTGTGGGAAGCCGGAACCAAGGTCACGATAATCGGTGAAGAAAATGTCCCAAAAGACACACCAGTCCTTTATATTGGTAATCACAGAAGCTACTTTGACATTGTACTTTCCTACAGTCGCTGCCCGATCCGTACCGGTTATATTGCAAAGAAAGAAATGGAACGATATCCGCTTCTTTCCAACTGGATGCGCTATCTGCATTGCCTGTTTCTGGATCGTAAGGATATCAAACAGGGACTGAAAACCATCCTTACCGCTATTGAAAAGATCAAATCCGGCATCTCCATCTGCATCTTCCCAGAAGGAACCCGGAACAAAAACAAGGATGAACTGGAACTCCTTCCGTTCCATGAGGGAAGTTTCAAAATTGCCAGCAAATCCGGATGTGCGATCATCCCGATGGCGATGAACAATACCGCAGAAATTTTTGAGGCACATATGCCAAAGATCAAATCCACACATGTTGTTCTGGAATACGGTAAACCGATCTATGTAAAAGAACTTTCCAAAGAGGATCAGAAGCATCTCGGAACTTATACTCAAAATATCATTTACGAAATGCTTGAAAAGAATAAATCACTGATATAAAAAAGGTATCATAAATACAGAAATATAGGAAATAATCTTCAAAGAATCTCTCCTTTGTCTGTATTTATGATACCTTATGTTTTTTATGTATGTATTTTAATAATTTTCAAAGGATAATCAACTGTTGTCGTTTATCTTTCATATTATCCAATATGTACTGCTCCGATCGCGCGGATGTCCATCGGATATACATTTTCTTTTCCAACAAATCTGGAAATATATTCTACGTAATTATCCTGTTCTTTTTCCGGCACGATTGCTGCGATAACACCTGCAAAACCGCCTCCATGAACACGGCATACACCTGCCCCGATCTTCTTGAGGAAGAGCTGAGTTAATGCAAGTGTTCTGGTAATCTTCTGCTCATGAAAATCTTTCATTGTGTAGCAGTTCTGAAGAAGTTCCCATGAAGATTTTCCTGACTCATCGATCAGTTCAAGGAACTTGTCATAATCATTGTGATGAATCGCATCTGCAGCATCTTCTACGCGTGATGTTTCTCCAAAGAAATGAAGTGCACGAAGGACGGCTCTGTCATCTTCAATTTCATTGCAGTGTTCAAGAAGTGCATCTACATTTGTTTCATGAAGAAGTTCCACACCAAGTACTTTTGCAACCGCTTTCATCTCACCAGGAATCTCAGAATATTCCTGACTGAGATCTGCATGACCTTTTCCTGTGTTTACAATAACAAGTCTGTATCCAAATTTTCCGAAGGAAAAATCCAGTTTGCTATATTTCAGGTTATCTCTGTCTGCAAAATCAAACAGTACCGGACCACCAACTGCACATGCCATCTGATCCATCATTCCGGATGCCTTGTCCCAGTATACATTTTCTGCGTACTGACCTACTTTGGCATAATCATTAAAGGACATTTTGCTCTCATTGAAAAAGTAATCAATGATCGTACAGATCAGCATTTCAAAAGAAGCAGAAGAGCTGACACCTGCTGCCGCAATAACATTGGTGCTGACATAAGCATCAAATCCACCTGTTTCAAAACCATTCTTCTGCGCACCTTCCATCATTCCTGCTACAAGTGCTGCTGTGCCTTTTTTGTAATTACTCTTGCTGAGTTTTGTAAGGTCAACTACGATTTCATCCCTGTATCCTTCACTTGTGATACGAATCACCTGTGTTCCATTCGGATAAGCTGCCCCTATCGTATCCAGATTAATGCTTCCTGCAATTACTTTACCACCGTTATGATCTGTATGATTACCAATGATCTCTGTTCTTCCAGGTGCTGTAAAGTATTCTGCCTTATCCTGTCCATAGATTTTTGAAAAATTATCTGCAAGATTTTTGAAACGTGCTCCGCTGATTTCTGTTTCCCCGTAAATTTCCTGAAGTTTTGCTGTTTCCGGTAAATTCATGACTCTGTTCTCCTTTTACATGTTATTTGTTGCAACCCATATAGTATCCTGCTTGTTTCCGCTCTTTCATCATGCACTCTGTTTTGCATATCTGATACTCTCATTATACTGCTTTTTCTGTAAAATACCTTAATTAATCTGCGAAAAACAAGTAAAATCTTGCGTATCTCATAAAAATATGCCTATAATAGGAGAAGAATAACCGTAATTTTATGCGTTTAAAGTATCTCCGCATACAATCTGATATATCTGATCATATCTGCGCGATACCCAGCTGTAAGGAGCTTAACATGCAAATTATCACAAATCAATTTCAAAAAGAACTAAAAAAACATGGAAGCGATCACTTTCCCTTTCTGGTCAGTTATCAGTGTCTGTCTGAATACGATTCCAATTCTTTTATGTGGCACTGCCATCCGGAAATCGAGATTACTTATGTAAAAGAAGGCTCCATGCATTATCGTATAAACAACCGCTCCTTCCATCTGAAAGAGGGCGATATTATCTTCTGCAATTCCAATGCCCTCCATTCCGGAGAAATGGAAAATCAGGAGGACTGTTCTTACATACCGATCACCTTTGATCCCAAACTGATCTATGGTTTCTTTCAAAGTACCATCTGTACCAGATATGTAGATCCTGTGATTCAGAATCTTGCTGTATGTGCGGTACATATTGATTACAGTGAAAAATGGCACGAAACTTTTCGTGACCGAATGCTGGAAGTCATCTCACTCGATAAAAAAAAGCCGGATTTCTATGAACTGGATATTTCCATTCGGATGCAGCTCCTGTGGCGGCTGCTTGTGGAACACCTTCCGCATCAGCCTGTATCAACTACTTCTGATTTCACAGAATACGAACGAATCCGCAGGATTCTCTCCTACATCGAACAAAATTATATGAATCAGATTACACTGGATGATATTTCCGAACATATTCATTTGTGCGAAAGTGAATGTACTCGTCTTTTTAAACGCCATATGAATACTACCCTTTTTTCTTTTCTGCAGGAATACCGGATCGAGCGAAGCCTGGAATATCTCAATACCAAAGAATCCATCAGCAGTATTGCTGAAAAAACCGGCTTTTCCGATTCCAATTATTATTCCAAAGTATTCAGCAAGATTAAAGGATGCAGTCCAAGAGAATACCGAAAAAATTTAAAGGATACCATCTCACATGAACTATAACAATGCAAAACAAAAATTTGAAACTTATCTTGAAAGTTATGACCGCAGCAATGACAAAGTTCGACTGAAGATCATACATACTTATGGAGTCGTACATGATATGAGTGAAATCTGTCATCGGATGCACCTGACAGAAGAAGATACTGAACTTGCACGTATCATCGCCCTTCTCCATGACATTGGCCGTTTTGAACAGTTAAAACGCTTTGACAGCTTCGAACCAACCACTATGGATCACGCTGCCTACGGTGTAAAGGTTTTATTTGAGGAAGGAATGATCCGCCAGTTCGTTCCAGAAGACACCTGGGATGATATCATCAAAACCTCCATTGCACACCACAGCGATTTCTGTCTTGAAGGAATTACCGATCCACGTACACTTCTTCATGCACGCCTGATCCGCGATGCTGACAAGCTGGACAACTGTCGCGTCAAATTGAAAGACGACCTTCAGATATTTATGGGAGCCTCTGCCGAAGAAATCGGCGCACAGGAAATCACCCCTGTCGTATACGACACCATCTTTAAAAATCAGTGCATCTACTCCCCTGACCGGGTTACCAAAATGGACTACTGGGTATCCTACGTTGCCTACTTCAGCGATATCTATTTCCGCGCAAGCCTCGATATTATCCAAGAACACAACTACCTGAACCGAATCATTGACCGCATCCCATACAGCAATCCCGATACAGCCCGCCAGATGGAAGAAATCCGCACATATCTGGCAGAACTTATCCACACAGCTCCCGGATGTACCTGGTAGCAATCCACATTCACCCCATCCGACCTTATGTAAAAAAGGGAATCAGAATTTTCAATTTTACTGAAAATCCAGATTCCCTTTATTTATTCCATCTATCTGTCCCCACACAGGATACACTTCCCCATACCACAATCCAGGAGCCAAGCATATCTTATACTTTCCTTCTGTCTTATGTTATCTGGAAATTTTTTGCCTTTCTGCCCAGGGGTGTGCAGAGGGGACTGGCAAAGTCCCCTTTGCGTAATCTTAAAAATACATTTTTATAAAGTTTTTTACTTTACAAAAACCTTGTCCAGATGCCAGATATCATCCACATATTCCTGGATAGTTCTGTCAGATGTGAACTTACCAGCGCATGCTGTGTTCAGCATAGCCATACGAGCCCAGCCTTTTTCATCTTTGTAGGCTTCTTCCACTTTCTTCTGTGCTGCTGCATAAGAACGGAAGTCAGCAAGGATAAAGTACTGGTCTGCTCTTTCTCCACCATTCTGGTTAAGAAGAGAATTGTACAGGTCACGGAACAGTTCTGTATCAGAGGAGAACGTTCCATTGACAAGCTCTGTCAGCACCTGACGAATCTCATCATCTGTATTGTAGATGACTCTCGGATCATATCCACCGTTGTTTTCATAGTTGATTACTTCATCTGCGCTCAGACCAAAGATAAATGCGTTTTCTTTGCCAACTTCATCAACGATCTCAACGTTAGCACCATCCATGGTTCCAAGTGTCGGTGCACCGTTCAGCATGAACTTCATGTTACCTGTACCGGAAGCTTCTTTACTTGCTGTAGAGATCTGCTCAGATACATCTGCTGCTGCAAAGATCATCTCAGCGTTGGATACACGATAGTTCTCGATGAATACAACTTTCAGCTTGCCTTCGATAGATGCATCATTGTTTACAACATCTGCTACAGAGTTGATCAGTTTAATGATTTTCTTAGCACGTGCATAACCTGCAGATGCTTTTGCACCGAAGATGAATGTTCTTGGATAAAAATCCATTTCCGGATGTTTCTTAATCTGGTCATACAGATAGATTACATGCAGGATGTTCAGAAGCTGACGTTTGTACTCATGAAGTCTCTTAACCTGTACATCGAAGATAGAACGTGGATTTACCTCTACTCCGTTGTGCTCCAGGATATATTTTGCCAGACGAACTTTGTTCTGGTATTTGATGTTCATGAATTCCTGCTGTGCTTTTTCATCATCAACATAAACTTTCAGTTTGCTGATCTGAGACAGATCTGTGATCCATTCCGGTCCGATATGATCTGTTACCCAGTCTGCAAGAAGCTGGTTTCCGTGAAGCAGGAAACGTCTCTGTGTGATACCGTTTGTCTTATTGTTGAATTTCTCCGGCATCATTTCATAGAAAT
>ENA-ORTG01001216-ORTG01001216.1-human-gut-metagenome-genome-assembly--contig:-NODE-1216-length-24389-cov-15.866154_pt1 | contig 24389 bp, 22 predicted proteins | sample MGYA00241906_ERZ509176 | MGnify/ENA primary metagenome ERZ509176 (study PRJEB26280, sample SAMEA2338811) | human gut metagenome | biome: human gut; feature: human-associated habitat; material: faeces...
AGGAGGAGCAGAAGCGCGCCATGAGCCAATGGTGGATAAGCGCCCTTGCGGCCTTTGCGGCTATCGCTATAATCGTCGCGGTAATTGTGGTGAGCAGGTTTGCAAGGATGATGAAGATGAGGTAAGGAAGCAGAAATAAGGTTCCGTTATTGAGTACGTTAATATAGCGTTTTGATAGAAAGCGTCACGAAAGACTTGTGTTTTCGCGGCGCTTTTTGTTTGCGTCCGTTTTCACGGCGCGCCCGCGCCCCTCCGTTTGGATTTTCACGCGACATCAAACAAAAAAATCCAAACGGAGGAATACAACATGACAACGATCAACCTGCGGGAACTTTACCCGTGGTACACCGAGGATGCCTTTATCGAGGTTTCCGATGAAGTAGCCGCGTTCCTTGAAGAAGATAAGCGGCTTCAGATCAACTACGCGCAGTACATCCGCGACAACAGGGCATTCTACTCGCTGGACGCAGGCGACGGCATCGAGGCGGAGGCGCTGAATCTGCCGGAGCAGCCGGACGAGGCGCTGGAGCGCATGGAACTGGAGCGGCTGCTGAAAAAGGGACTGGCACAGCTCACGCCCGCGCAGCGGCGGCGTGTCCTTGCGTACATAGTTGGTGGACTGTCTCAGTTGCAGATCGCTGCAAGAGAAAACACCACCCAGCCTGCCGTGCATCATTCCGTTCGCAAAGGGCTTTCCCATTTGAAGAGAATTTTGAAAAATTTCGACTGAGGGGGTTATAAAAAGCCCGATTTTTCTTGAGGTATATGAGAGGGATATTCTTCTTTCTCGCCTCTGCTCCTTGAAAACCGCATAGACACCGGTATCAGCACAGACCCCGCGCGGCTGAAAAGCCAAGCGACAAAAGGCGCGCCGCCATGACGACAGACCTCCCGCCCTTCGGGACGGGCGGCTGTCCGAGCGATCTACGCGGCCTTTGACCCGATGCGTGGCAGCATCGGGCGCGATGACAGCGCGGGCGATACGCAACCCCAGCTACGGCCTCCCACTGACTTGAGGGGGATTTCTGCGGCGTTCGTGAGCCTTACAAGCCACGGCGCTGGCGGGAATGGGACAGCCTTGCCAAAGGCGGCTGATACCGGTCCCAGAGGCGATATATGCCTCGCGCCGGGGGCTGTGACAAATACGGTGGAACAAAACTACATGACACAACATACGCAGACAGCCGCGCCGGTGCAGTATCATGCAGCATGACAGCAATCCCTCCGGCGCGGTTGCTCTGCCGGAACGAATACGAACAAGCCCCGCTGTCATATCGTGGCAGCGGGACTAAATTGATAAATCGGAGGTGCGTTTATGCAGAAGCAAGCCATCCCCAAAGAGCCGGTCGCCTCTTATAAGGAGGTCAGGATCGGCAAGACCCTCTATCGCGTGACAAGCGTGTTTTCCGGCGAAAAGGATCTTGGCAGGACGCTGGAGCAGCTTGCGGTGCGCCGCGCCATGACAGAGTTGGACGCTCCCGCGACCGCGCAGCCCTGTCACGCATCGTAACAGACAATCAGCCTCCCTGCGGCGGCATCCTTGCGCGAAGATGGTATCCCCGGTATCATATTCTTGCAGGGAAAACCTGCGAGAGCCATCACGCCGCACGGATGTATGAATCGCAGAGAATCGGGAGGTAAAATACAGATGATCGAAAAGACATACAACGTAGGCATCTATTGCAGGCTCAGCAACGACGATGAGCGCGATGGGGAGTCCATATCCATCGAAAATCAAAAGCTCCTGCTGCAAAGCTATGTGCGTCAGCGGGGCTGGAACGAGATCGCGGTGTACTGCGACGACGGGTACTCAGGTACGAATTTCGACAGACCCGGCGTCAAACGCCTCATCGAAGATGCAAAAGCCAAGAAAATCAACCTCATTCTGGTAAAAGACCTATCGCGCTTTGGGCGTAACTACATCGAGTTCGGACAGTACACGGACTACCTGTTCCCCTCGCTGGGCTGCCGTTTTATCGCGCTGAACAACGGCATCGACACCATGAGTGACAACGGCAGCACCGACGTCATGTGCTTTTTGAATTTATTTAACGAATTTTACAGCCGGGACACCTCCAAGAAGGTCAAGGCGGTCAAAAGAGCCTGCGCGGAAAGCGGCAAGTTCATGGGAACCTACCCCGCCTACGGCTACAAGCGCGACCCGGAGGATAAGCACCACCTTGTCATCGACGAGGAGACCGCCCCTACCGTGCGCCGCATCTTCGCCATGCGCGCCGCCGGCATGGGCTTCCGCGCTATCGCCGTCACGCTCAACGAGGAGGGCGTTCTGCCGCCCGGTGCGCTCTACTATCAGCGCAAGGGGCGCAGCGACCCGCGCAACGTCAACCACAAGTGGGCGGAAACCACCGTCAAAGCCCTCATCCGCAGCGAGGTCTACATTGGGAACATGGTGCAGGGCAAAACCGGCACTCTGTCCTATAAGTCCCGCAAGCTCATCAACAAGCCGGAGGAGGAATGGATACGGGTGGAGGGAACCCACGAGCCCATCATTTCCCGCGAGATATGGGATACCGTGGTCAGCATCGACAAAAAGAAGGTGCGCAAGACGCCGCCCACGGACGGCATCCGCAGCATCTTCACCGGTCTTGTCTACTGCGCAGACTGCGGCTTCAAGATGCGCAACCACATCGAGCGCTTCACCTATAAGGACGGTACGCCGGGGCGGTACAGCTCCTTTATCTGCGGCAACTATGCCAGAAGCGGCAAAAGCGCCTGCACCATCCACTCCATCTATGAGAATGTGCTGGAGGAGCTGGTGCTGACGGACATCCGGGAAAAGGCGCGCTTCGTCGAGTGCGACGGTGAGCGCCTTGCCGAGCAGATCAGCCGCATGAAGGAAAAGGAAAGCCGCAGCCGCGTCATCTCCTATGAGCAGGAGCTGAAAGCGGCAGCGGCGCGTATGACGGAGCTGGAACGGCTGATGCAGAATCTCTATGAGGACAAATGCACCGGCACCATCCCCCAGACGGTCTTTCAGACGCTCATGCGGAAATACGAAACCGAACGGGCGGAAAAAGCCGCCGCCATCCCGGAGCTGGAGCAGAAGGTCAGAGCGCAGCTTGAGAACCGGCAGGACGCAAACCGCTGGATGGAGGTCATCCGCCGCTACACCGAGATCACGGCGCTGGACGAAAGCATCCTCTTTGAGCTGGTGGACCGCATCGAGGTGGGCGAGGCGCGGAAGGTCAACGGACAGCGCATCTGCGACGTCAAGGTGGTCTACCGCTACGTCGGCAGCGTGGACGACGCGCTGACACAGGAGAGGCTGGAAGCGTATGAAAAAGCTATATAAGGTCGGCATCTATTGCCGGTTGAGCGTGGACGACGCCTCCAACTCCGCCAAGGCGAAAAACTATATCCCCGCTGATGAATCCGTCAGCATCGAGAATCAATATGAACTGCTTTCCAAATTCGTAATGCTCAACGGCTGGACGGAGGTCAAGACCTACCGCGACGACGGTTATAGCGGTGGAAATTTCCAGCGTCCCGGATTTCTGGAGATGCTGGAGGACGCGCGGCACGGCCTCATCAACCTGATCCTTGTGAAAGACCTATCACGGCTGGGCCGTGATTTTGTGGAGGTCGGGCGCTATACCGACGTTGTTTTCCCCTCGTTGGGCTGCCGCTTCGTATCCGTCCTTGACTGCCTCGACACCGAGGGCGACAACACGGATATGCTGCACTTCCGCAGTCTGATGAACGACTACCACTTGAAAGACCTCTCCAATAAGGTAAAATCCGTCCTTCACGCCAAAATGCGCAGCGGCCAGTATATCGCCGCCTACGCGCCCTATGGCTACCGCAAGAGCGAGGAGGACAGGCACCGGCTGGTGATCGACGAGGAAGCAGCCGCCGTGGTGCGCCGGATGTTTGAGCTGCGGCGGGCAGGCATGGCCTACGGCAAGATCGCCGCCGTGCTGAACAGCGAGGGCATTTTGTCCCCACGCTGGTATTGGGCAAAGCTGTACGGCAACGGCTCCTGCAAGTACGCGAACCTTTGGATGTACGCCACGGTGAAGAACATACTGACAAACGAGGTCTACACCGGAAATCTTATTCAGAATCAGACTGGCTCGCGCTCCTATAAGGACGACACCATGATCTATAAGCCGGAATCCGAATGGATACGGCATGAGGCTTTGCATGAAGCCATCATCTCGCCGGAGGTGTGGAATGAAGTGCAGGCCATCAACCGGGAAAGGACGCTGCTCTCGGCGGACAACGCGCCGCCGAAGCCCTTTCTGTTCACCGGCAAGCTCATCTGCGCCGACTGCAAAGCACCCCTTCAGGGCAACCGGGAGACGCAGCGCCGCAAGAACGGCACGTCCAAAAAGTACGTTTCCTATTTCTGCTCCCGTTATACGGCCTCCGGCTATGGCGCGTGTTCTCGGCACACCATCTATGAGATGACGCTGACGGAGCTTGTATTGAGCGAGATCCGCGCCCATGCCGGGGCGCTGGAACTGAACGAAGCTGCCATGCTGGACAGGCTGCAAGCGCAGCGCACCGCCGCAGACGCAGAACGTCTGGAAAGCGTCCGGCAGGAGATTGGGAAGCTGCGCCGCCGCGTTTATGAGCTGGAGCAAATGACCGCAAAACTCTATGAGGACAAGGTTTGCGGCAGCATCAGCACAGCATCCTTCGCCGTGCTGCTTGAAAAGACCGAGCAGGAGCGCCGCCAGCGAACCGACCGGCTGGATACGCTTCTTGCGGAAATCAGGGAGTATGAGCAGAGCGCCGCCGACATTCAAAGCTGGGCGGCGGTCGTCCGAAAGCACCTGCATATTTGGGAGCTTGACCGTGAAACGGTGGACGAGCTGATCGACCGTATCGAGGTTGGGGAAAGCGCTGTCGTTGACGGAAAGCGCGTCCGGGATATTAGAATCTTCTACCGTTTTATCGGGAATGTCTGAATGGAGGTCAGATCATGGATAGCAATAAAAGCAAGCGTGTGGTAGTATATTGCCGGGTAGCGACACAGGCGCAGCTTGACGGCGACCACACGCTGGAAGCACAAAGCGCCCGGCTGCATGAGCAGGCCGAGCGGCTGGGTTATGAAATCGCGGGGGAAGTCAGTGAGTACGAAAAAGGAACTACGCTCGACCGCGACGGCTGGAAAAGGGCTTGTCAGGAGGCGGTGGAGCAAAAGGCGGACATCCTCCTTGTTGCCGATCTTACACGGATAGCGCGCGACCCAATCCTTTGGATGCAGGCTTTGCGCGAGTTGAGCGGCAAGGGCGTCTGGATTCAGTCCGCGGCTGAACCGGATGCGTTTCGGGTAAATCCCCTTTTTCACCTATGGCTGCCGCCGGGAATCCAATGGCAGCTTGCTCTCCATGAACTATGGCAAACTTACCGCAGGAACAACGAAAACAGCGATTGATACAGCAAAGCCGTCTGAAAAGGGAGAAATCATTACTTACCTTTCCCGAATGGGAGATGTTCTTCATGATGTTGCGGAATGGGGTAAAATCATCGTCCCCTCTGGCACTGTCCACGCCGTCATTGATGGCGATAAGGCGAACGCCACGCTGACGCAGGATTTCCATAATCTGACCGACTTTCAGATAGTCACGACCCATGCGACTCATGTCCTTGATACACAGGTACTCCACATTCCCGGCTTCAACCTCTTTCATCATTGCCAAAAATCCGGGGCGGTCAAAGCAGGTGCCGCTAATGCCATCGTCCGTGAAATGGACAATGTTTGTAAAGCCCTGCCGTGCGGCGAACTCCTCCAACATAGCCTTTTGATTGGAAATGGAATTGCTCTCACGCTGTTGGTCATCATCTTTGCCAAAGTCATCACGGCTCAGTCGTTCGTACAGAGCAGTGATTTTCTCGTTTTTTCTCATAACTTGCGCTCCTTTCTTCGGTTTTAGGTTGTGTGTTCTAAGAGACTTCCCAACCGCTTGATTAAGAAGTCTTTTAGAGCATACAACACCGGCAGCCTGCTTGAATACCCGGTATTGCCGCAGCGCGACGCTCTCCGGATCTTCATGCTCTATGGCACGAAATAGCAGATCCAGCGGCGAAATGTACTCGTCGTCATCCTCTCGGACCTCAGCATATTCCAGCACCCGCATGACCATAGAGAAATTCTGTTCATACTCCGGTGCCTCCTGGTGCAGCATGAGGATGATAGCTTGCAAAAGTGCCGTTTCGGATTTCGTCCAGAACGGGTCCGACTCATGGCTGCCCTTGGGCGTGGTCGCCTGGATCAGCGTGTTCACCAGCTTCAGCGCGTCTTTTTCATCCCGCAGGTAGCGGAATGGGTTATAGCCGTCGGACTGATCCAAATTGACGAGGTTCAGTACCCGGACATCGTATCCCTGCTGTTTGAGGTAGCCTCCGGTATCTGTCAGCACCTCCATCTTCGGATCTGTAATGACATAGTTCGTGTTTGCCTCCAAGATGTTGGGTTTCACATAGCCGCGGGTCTTGGCCGCGCCGCTGCCGCCGATGACCAGCACATTGAGGGAGCGTCGATGTTTGTGGGTGTCCAGCCCCAGCCGGACATGGCGGGTCAGGATCTTATTCTGCTTTTGGCAGAACTGCGCGTTGACCTGTTTGGGAGAGCCCCACATGGCAGAACCATGTTCCTCGCCGTCTCGCGTCCTTCTCCCCTCCGCGTCATACAGACACAGACCCATAATGTAGGCGCCAGTGCAAATGAGGATGGATAGCAAACTCTTGTCCGTCCATTGGATCTGGAATGGATGCTCCAGCGCGGCGGTCAGCTTAGACAGCAGCTCCGGCAAGCCGCCGCCCATCGACTGCGCAATGAGCAGCGCTGCCCAGACGACCGGGATGTAGAGGAAAAGGCGAAAAATCAGGTCGCTTTGCTTGGATGTTTGTTTCAGGCGATCCACCTCCGAGAGAACAAAATAGCAGTCCCATCGGCGGTACACGATCCGCCGATGAGACTGCTTTGGGTGATCTATAATGCTTATTTCACTTTACCGTTTTTGCTCTTTTGCCGATTTTTCGTTCTGGTCGGGGCAGACTTCTGCTGCTGATCCAGCTGTGTCTTGTAGCGCTCCAGGCGTTCCAGCACAGAAGGGCGTTCCTCACTCATCGTCCGGCTCTCGTCTTTGGACGAGGTCGAGTTGGGCACGGTAGCGGGCGAGTCGCGTCCCGACCGAGATCCTTTTTTTGACGGCACCTCCTGCCGCTGGTCCACAGGCGGCGTTACGGGGGCTATGGTCTGCGGATGGTGATCCTGTTCGACCTGGGGCGCCCCCTGCGCTGTGCGGGTCTCTCTGTCCTTGGACGGAGCCTCTCGCTGTGGTTCCTGCTGCTCCTGCTGTACCTGCTCCGGTCGCCCAAGGTATTGGATGCGGCCAAAGATCAGATTGGCGCGGTCGATCTCTGTGATCGGCATGATGACATCCACCACCTTACCGTGGCCGTCTGTATCCCGAATGGCGGAAAACAGGAGTTTCTGCTTTCTGGCTCGTTTTCGGAACTCCTGGTATTGCTCCGGGGACATGGTAAACTTGCGCACATCGCGGGTCTCTCTCAGCATCTTCGCAAGACTGACCTTTCCGGAGATCGTCTTGTGGTTCTTCGCCAGCGCCATGCTCAGCGCCAGCACATTTTTGAGGGCAGAGCCGCTCAGTCGGACAGCTACCTCGCTGCCGGATAGCATCATGCGTACCAACTGATCCGCCGCTTCACCGCCTCCGATGTTCATGTTCCTGCACCTCCTTCTGGTGTTCATCTGTGTTCTGGATGTCCTGCTCCATAGCAGGAATTTGCTGTCTGATCTCCTGACAGAGCTTCAGTTTCCGGCGCTCCGCCCGGATCTCACGATTCAGGCTCGCCAGCTGCTCATAAATCTCGGCTTTTTCTTCTGTCAGCCGTTCCGCGGAAATGCTGCATTTCTCCAACTGCTTTACAGCTTCCATGTATTTCTCGAACTCCGCTTCCATACCGGTGAGCCCTTCTTCGTAGAGCGCCTTGCTGGGAGCCAGCGCCTCTGCGTCTGCCAGTGCCGTGTATAGGTGCTGCCGTCTCTTTTTCCGCACATTGAGGATGGTACGCTGCTTGATGAGTTTGGCCAGCGATCCCTCTGTGCGGGACTGAACGGCATCCATATCCGCCTGCGTGACGATGTTATTTTCCCGCAGGAAGACAAACTGTACCTGATACTGTTCGAAGCGCATGACCTCTTGGCGAAGATGGGGTGTCATGCGAGGTGGATACTGCCGCTGCCCGATCTTGCCCAACAGGTAGAGGTAATGGACATAGAGTGCGAGAAAGCCGGTGTACTTGGGATGCTTTCGGTAGGGTCGATACTTCGGCCGCTGGATGACAGCAGGGCGATGGCCTGCCTCGATCTCTGCCAGATTCCCTTGAATGGCGGCACGGATACCATCTTCGGTGAACAAAGGGTCCCGTCTGCCGGGATACATGAAACGCTCCTGCCCGCGCAGGCGAAAACCCAAACGATCCCCGTGGCGTATCTCATAGCCCGTATGCTCCATGAGCAGGAAAAAATGTCCGAGATCGTTTGCGTCCTGGATGGCCGTCCGCAGATCCGCTTCCAGCATGGAGCGAAAGGTCGGCTGTCCTTTGGACTGCCGAAGCCACTCGATATAACTGACTGCTTTAGACGGCTCTCCTGTCATGATAACGGACAGTCCATGCTCCCGGCACAGCCTATCCGAGATGCCCCGGATCTGCTGATAGTAGCTCCGGGCATTGCTGTGATATTTCTCGCCGGTAAGCTGGTTTACGGAATTGAATACGATATGGGCGTGGATGTGATCCCGATCTGTATGGATGCCAATCACCGCTTGATATCCCGGCAGATGCTCCCGCGTAAATTCCTGCGCGATCTCCAGTGCCAGTTCCGGTGAGATCTCGCCGGGGCGGAAGGACTGGATGATGTGATAGATCTGCACTCCATCCGTTTTATTCCAGCGGATCTTGGCATCCTGCATCTCAAAGCAGGCGCTTCTGATCGAGCACCCCTGCGCGGCAGTCAGCACCTGTTCCTCCGTCTTGTCTCCGTTGACCACATAGGCAATGGCCTGAGCCAAACCGCCTCTGCGGGCAAGGATCTTTGTGACCGCCATTACTGCTTCACCAGTTCTGCCATTTTTGCCTCTATCGTCCGCATTAGGAATTTCAGTTCCCGGACATCCTCTTTCGTAGCAAAGCCGGCATTGGCTTTGCGGGCGATCTGATTGATGTTATTGCCGATGTGGTTGATCTCCACATACAGATCGTGGAGTTCCTGGGGCGGCCGCTGGCGGATGGTAACGCCGCCGATCATTTCCCGGACCGCCGCGCTGACCGGCAAGCCGGAGACGGCGCAGATCTGCGACAGCTTCCTGCGCTCCGCATCGGTCAGCCGGACGGAGATCATGTGCGTTCTTCCGGGCATATCGCCCTCCTTTCCTGCGGCGCTGCCGCAAAATCTTCCGCCCGCAGGCGGCATTGGGGACTGGGGCAAGCCCCAGCAAGCGCGTTTGTCATACAAACGCTATGCTTGCGCCAGCGCCGCCATCGGCGGCGTTGGCTGTTCCCCGCCGACGGCGGGGCGTTTTTTGAGAGGTAGATTGATCCCAATGCAGGCGGACGCGGTCCGCACCTTTTCCAGAAAAAAGAAATGTCTGGCAGCAGCGCCAGACATCCGGTTTCGCAGGGTCCTTCCGCACAGGGTGTCAATGTAACACCCAAAATAGAAGAGGCAGGGTGTCTTGATGACACCCTGCCTGTCATTATTACCGTTCAAAATCATGGTCGTGCGCTGAACGCTCCCGTTTCTTCAATTTTCGCATTGAGAAATCAAGAATTCGCTCTTTTCTGGCCTGTAGCATGGTCTTATAAAACTGTTTTTGCAAGTCAGACGCAAATGGCGTTTCATCGATGATTGCAAATACTTGCTCCATATTGATTCTCGGAAGGATTCGCTTCAGTGCCGCATTGCAATCCGAATAAGACAACGACGAAATGAAGTTAAAATAATTGATTCTCTGTCCATTGATCTTTATGCCGGAGCGAGGTAGAGAAAAGGTTCGAAGATCCTGCTCCTTCTGGCTTTCCAGTGTATTTCGCATGATGCTTTCGTCAGCCTGTGGATAAAGGCTGCTGCCGCAGTCATATACAGGAGCCACGTGGATCTCATCCGTCATGGTATTATACAGAAATCCCCAGTTGCCATTATGCCGATCCCAGTTGCCGATCAGGGCATCTACAATGAACATATCCCAGAAGTGCTGTTTCAGCAGCGCGGGTGAAAAGGCTGTCTGGTCCTCCATAGCTTGTGTGATATCAGACAGTTCTGTACCATAGCCGCTGTGTCCGGAATTGATCACCGTATTTTTCAGAGATGCGAAGTCCTGCAGCACGATTCCTGGTGAAGTGAAATCCTTGCAGGCAACAACAATTTTTTCCGCACCGTTTTTTCTGTAGATTCCCAGAAGCGTTTCCTGTGCGGCAATACCAACGCTGTTGAAAATATGGCAGCCAATGTATTCGGAAATGCAGCTATTGGCATAACTCAACTCTTTATTTTTAGGAGCGGGTGCCGGGAATTTCAGCATATACTGTTCACCGTCGTAAATGACAGCGATCTTTGCGCCATTCGCTCCTGCATAAAACTTTTTGCGGGTGGGTAAGGCTGTAAAATCAAGCACTATACTCACTCCTTTCCCATACGGAGATATTTTTCTCTCAGATACCATGCCTGTTCTGATGAGATGACCTGCTCTACTTCATATGAATTGATCAGCGCATTCAGGTCGCACCACCAGAGATCCCAATGGTTATCCTGCCTGCCGCTATCAATGATGTTCCATGATTTCTCCATTCTCAGGATGGATTCGTGGAGGTCTTCCGGCAGTCCACATTCCAAATAGGACTGGTCCAGCGGCTTTCCCGTTTCCGGATCATATTGTGCGTTTCGATCATTCATACCTGTGTCCTCGCTTGTAACACCATTCTATTCTTTTTATTATACCGACTTATCCCTGTTTTAGCAAGTAGTGTTGCCAGACAGGCCAATAGATCATGCCACCTTTTCCAGCTCGGCTCGGATACGTTCCCGTGCCAGCTCCGCATAGGTGTCTGTGACTTCGATACCGGTGGCGGTATAGCCCTCCCGCACAGCCGCCAGCACCGTGGTACCGCTGCCGGCAAAGGGGTCCAGAATATGCCCGCCCGGTTCCGTGATCCTTACGATGTCCCGCATAAGCTGCAAGGGTTTCTCCGTAAGATGAATGCGGCTCTGTGGATTGCCATATTTGAACACCCCTGGCAGGCAGGGCACCGGACGGCTGATAGGCATATCGCCATTGGAACCCCAGACAATGTACTCCGCCTGCTGGCGGAAGCGCCCCTTCTGCGGGCGGCTGTTGCCCTTATCCCAGACAGCGGTGCCCCGCCAGATCCAGCCAGCCCACTGCAGGGCGTCGGTGGCTGCCGGGAGCTGCCGCCAGTCAATAAACATACAAACCGGCGCGCCGCTCTTGCATACCTTTCTTGCCTCATACAGCCACTCTGCCGCCCAGCGGGTCCAGGAGCGCTGGTCCTTGGCGTCCCCATCGAAAGGGGGCGGCGCATTCTCGCCCATACTGGAATACTTCCGGGCGGTGGATTTGTTTTTCTCCGCCTGGGTGCGTCCACCGGACGCATAGGGCGGATCGGTGATGACCGCGTCAAAGGTGTTGGGATCAAAGGTCCCCAGCACCTTCAGCGCGTCACCTTGGAGGATGCTCCATTTCTGATTATCGCTCATGCTCATGCTTCTCCTTCTTTTTCGTTCGATTTTCGCGGGGCGGAGACAGCTCCGTTTCCACATATTCGCTGATGATTCCCAGTGCTTCCTCGTAGCTGTGGCACGCTCCGCCCATGATGCGGGTCTGCATTTCCTTCGCTTCTGCCGCCATGCCATTCTGCCGAAGAACTCTGGCGGCAATACCCACCAGATGGAAGATATTGCCGTCCTGCCCCAGCAGAGGGCAGAGAGGGCGGGGGTTCTCCTGCCGGGCGGAGCGAAATCCGCCCAGCCTGTTGGGAACATAGTCGGACAGCCATGTGCCGCCGAATGCGCCGTGGGTCTGCAAACGCCACATCGCCAGTTTCCCCATGTCCACCTGAATGTCCTCGAAGGGGAACAGCAGATTAGTGAGTCCATCGTGCTGAAAAACCTTGACCGTTTCAAAGCGGCTGCCATTCTGCAGGATGCCGTCCTGCGTCAGCAGGTCGTTGATGCCATCCAGCCACTCCTGCGCCGCGCCGCCACAGCCCTGCAGCACCAGTCCCTCCTGATGCTCCATATCCCGCAGATCGTCCGCGGTGATCCTCTCAATTGGCATTTATCTCTCCTTTCTTTTGGGATGCCGTGCAGGCGGCGTCCGGCCAATGGTTGTCTGATCCGTCATCACGGGGATGCCCAGCTCACCGGCTTTATAGATCTCCTGCCACATCCCATCCGTCCAGACCGGACCGTACACATTCATCTGCTGGCAGGATTCCAGCAGGCGCAGTCCCATCGCCCTGGCTTTCTCGTCCTGGGCGGGATTGGTGGGATCTGCGACAGGCGGGAACAGCAGATGCGGACAGATGGGGATATTCCCCTCCGCAAACACCTCCTGCGCTTTCTGCCGCGCAAACTCTACATTGTTTGTCACATCGTCCCGCAGCGGAGCACAGATATAGACCAGCTTGGGGCCGCTCCGTTCCAGCTCCGACGTGCGCTCCCGGAATGCGGACAGATACTGACCGACGGCATCCCGCAGAGCGGCATAGTCCGCGGCAGTGGGGTGATAGGCGTACCACTCCACTTTTCCGTAGTCATCCCACAGGTGGGGAATGACGCCGCTGCGGAAGTTCGGGTTGTTCGGCACCTGCTTTTTGCCCCAGACATCCTGAAAGCGCAGCAGCGTCCGGTCCACCACACCCTCCGTGCGGTTGAGCACCGTGAGGCGGATGGCGTCATATTGGCTGGAGATATGGGTAGAGAGAAACTCCGCCCGCACACGCAGGTCCTTTCCGAGATCTCCCACGCACACACGCCCGGAAAATTGAGGCCGATCCACGAGATTGCTATGTTCAAACAGCTTTCGCAATTCCTGCTCATATACGGTCATCGCTCCACACCTCGTTTCTTTAGCGTTTTTGTTTTCATGTGACTTACTTCTTTTTGCAGAGGTTTCAAGGTCTCACGCCCGATACCGCGGATCACGCTGCGGCTCTTGCCGCTCAGGACAAAGGTATCCCTTGTATCGTTGCGGACTTCCTCGCAGGGTAGGATCACGGCGGAGCCGGTGACGCGGACATCACCCTGTATCGTGCCATACACCTTGCAGTTGCCGGACAGGATGGGAGTCCCCATCGTATGGGGATCGTGAATGATCTGCGCGTTTCCGGAAGCCAGCGCTTTTCCGGTCATGGAGGCTCCGCGGAGATAGGCGTTGTCCTCGGCGCGGCTGTGACCGCTCATCACGCTGCCTTTGGAAATATAGGCTCTGTCACAGGCAATGGCATCGCCCCGCAGACAGGCATCCCGATCCACATAGGCGTCACCCGCTGCAATGGCGTCATCGAAGATCCATGCGTAGTCTCCCGGCTCCGCGGACAGATTGCTCTCGCTTTCCACGAAACCGCCTATGTCGCCTGCGCGGATCTCGCCGCAGATATCCCGCAGCGCACGGATGCGGTGCAGGAACGGATATTCCTCGTGGGCCATGTCTGTGATCTCATATTTTTGATTGCTGATGGTTCTCATCTCCTTTTCTTTTTATGCCGCTTTTTGGCACAGGGCATCTTCTTTTCGGAATGCCGCATCGATGTCGGAAAAGCGATCCGTGCGGTTGAATTTCTCGGACACCTTTCCCGGCATGGCCTGCAGCTCCAGCATTTTCGCCCACAGTTCCGGATGGTTGTCATAAAGGTGCCGCAGTTCCTTCCGCTTGGCATTCGGGCAGAACCAGCAGCCGCCACGGTTTGTAAACGCATAGACAGGTGAAAGCAGCCCTGCCGTTTGGCAGAGCTGCTTTGCATCTTCCTCTGTAAATTTGTATTTTGCCAGCAAGGACACCTGCTGATTCTTCAAGCGTGACAGCCGTTTTTGCTCATCGTAGGCGATGCCCACATACTGCACAGTATCCGGCGTCAGAGTCCTATTATACCGGCGGATGGGACGGAGCTTACAGTCCCGCTGAACGTAGCAATGCCCGCACAGAGGGAATCCGCGCCGAAGGCCTTTTTTCGGACCGCGGGTAACTGTTCCGGCAAACAGGTCCAGATAGGTCTTATCCGAACGTAGCACACGGACAGGGACCCCCAACTGTTCCAGTCTGGGGATCGCAGTCTCATAGATGAATGCCCGATGCTCCGGCACCTCGCCGGAGGTCCTTTTATCGAACATCACTTCACAGTAGACCACTTCATCCAGCGGTTCCCCGTGCTCCAGCGCCAGCAGGATCGCAGGTTGTCTCAAAGCAAAATCGGAGTCGTTTCGGCTCCGATTTGTGCTTTTACCGCCATTCGCTCGGCGGATCTTCCGTTGTTACCGTCCAGCCCTGCCCGCTTTTTTCGCGTTCTGGGTCAAAAGTGGGTCAAGGCTCCTTGGCAAAGGCGCTCTGAAAGCGCATGAGCAGCGTGGCCGTCTGCGCCCGGGTGGTGGTATCCATTGGGGCAAGGAGCATTCCGCCCTTCTGCGCGATGCCGCGCACCATGCCGGAGCCGCAGGCCCACTGCATGGCGGGGATGGCGTACTCGCTGACGGCGAAGGCATCGTTGAAGCTCAGAATATTCGTGTCCTTTCCGGCGCTCACATCATAGCCCTTGTGCTGCGCGTAACGGTACAGGATCGCCGCCATCTGCTCGCGGGTCACGGCATCATCGGGGCCGAAGCACCCGTTATCGTACCCCTTGACCACACCGCAGCCCGCCGCCCAACGGACGGCCTGGGTATACCACGCGCCGCCGGCCACATCGCCGAAGCGCACCGCGCCGTTCGTTTCGGGGCCGCCCTCCAGCCGCCACAAAATCGTGACGAGCTGGGCACGGGTGGTGATGCCGTCCGGCAGGAATTTCCCGCCGGAAACGCCCCGCATCAGGCCGTTCTCAAGGCAGTAATGCACACCGTCGTGATACCACGCCGTAGGCGCGGCGTCCGCAAAGGGCCAGATGGGGCAGGAGTCGTCCCTGCGGCAAGCGCGATAGCCAATATTCGTCTCCGGCGGCGCCGGAACACTGGGCGGGGTATAGCCGTCATCGTTGTCATCGTGACCGCCTCCATTGTCATTGCCGCCGTTTCCGCCGGTATTACCGCCGTTTCCGCCACCGTTTCCACCGGTTTCGCCGCGCTCCTGATAGGCGATCACATATTCGGAGTACAGCTTTGCGTGGATGGTGATGGCTGTCCTGTCGGGGCTGACCTCAATATACTCGCCGTCCGTGTTTCTCTTGGCGGTCAGTTCCTGGACGGCCGCTCCGTGCAGACGGTACACCGTATAGCTGTCCTTCCCCTGAAGGGCGGCGGGGAGCCGGATGATGGTCTCCAGCAGAACATCCGTATTTTCGATCCGTGTGACCGTTGAATTTCCGCCATTGGGCGTCACCGTCTTATGGACGTCAAGTTCCAGCCGCAGGCCGACATTTGTTTTGTCAGAAAGCTGCTTCTTGATCTTCTCAGAGGTAGCACCCGTGTCCGTTTTCGTCACGGTCAGCTTGATCTCCACGCTGCCGCCGCTATTTACGACGTTTTGATCCTTGTCGGTAAAGGGCTTGTCATCACCAGTCGTCTTAAACACCGTTTCAAGATTGCCGACCACCGCCTCGACGGTTTCCTCCAGCTTGTCGGACTTGACCTCTACCACGGAATTGGTCTTTCCCTGGGGCATGATGATCGTGCTGACCGCAACATCCTTGCTTACGACCTCAACCTTGATCGTCATGATGATGCCGCCCCTTTCAGCCACAAGGTTATACACGCCGGGAGCCACGTTTCCAAAGCTGTATTTGCCCTTGTCGTCTGTCTTTGTCGAGTCGATCAGCCGGTCGCCCAGCACCAGCGTCACCTTCACGCCCACGGCAGGCTTGTCATCGCTCTCATGCACCTCGCCGCTGACGCCGTAGGTGCTGGCGGGCAGCTTTGGAATGGTACGGGTTTGTTTGTGGGCGTCGTTTCGCCGACAGGTGCGCGTCTCCTCGCCCTCACTGGTTTCCGTGGCGGGTGTGGTGACGATGTAGCGGCCCCAGTCGTGGCCAAGGGCTTTCCCCTGGGTAACATGACAGCGTGTACAGGTCTTGGGCGTTTCGCAGGTCGCCTCCTGCCAGTCGTGGTTCAGCGCAGGGATCGTCGTCTGTGCCGTGATCACTTCCTGACACACGGAGCACTTGCTGCCCTCCGTCATGCCACTCTGCTCGCAGGTCGCCGGAACGGCGGGGATGGTCTCCGGCGTATGAGGAAGCTTGGCAGTCGTGACATCCGCTGCCGTAAGTTCCCGCGTTCCGCTGCTGTCGCCGAACAGGTTGCCGCAGACAGTACAACGATAATGTTCGATATTTCCGGCGGAGGCGCAGGTTGCCGGAACAGCGGGAACCAGCGTCAAACTGTGGGTGTGGGGCGGTGTTATGGTGCGGATATAGCCGCAGGTGTTGCAGTCCGTGTCGCTGTCATCGCCATAAACGTGGGCCGCAAGGTCGAGCTTTTCTCCGCAGTTGTTCTGGCACTCATGCCAGTGGCTGCTCTCGTCGTGGCTCCAATCGCCTGATGGGGTATGCCCCAACGGGGAAAGCTTGACCTCAGCCTCTGTCACTGGCTCAGCACCTCCGTCGTCCCTGAACATCTGTCTGCACTCCGCGCAGCGGTAATAGGCGATATTCCCGGCGGAGACGCAGGTTGCCGGAACAGCGGGAACCAACGTCAAACTGTGGGTGTGGGACGGTGTTATGACGCGGATATAGCCGCAGGTGTTGCAGTCCCTGTCATTTTCGTCGCTATAAACGTGGGCCGCAAGGTCAAGCTTTACTCCGCAGTTGTTCTGACATGTATGCCAATGGCCGCTTGCGTCGTGGCTCCAATCGCTTGATGGGGCATGGCCCAGCGGGGAAAGCTTGACCTCAGCCTCTGTCACTGGCTCAGCACCTCCGTCGTCCCTGAACATCTGTCTGCACTCCGCGCAGCGGTAATAGGCAATATTTCCGGCGGAGACGCAGGTTGCCGGAACAGCGGGAACCAGCGTCAAACTGTGGGTGTGGGGCGGTATTATGACGCGGGTATAGCCGCAGATGTTGCAGTCCGTGTCGCTGTCATCGTCATACTTGTGGGCCGCGGAGTCGGGCTTTTGCCCGCACTTTTTGCACTCATGCCAGTGGTTGCTTTCATCCCAGCTCCAAGCGGTATCCAGGTCGTGGGCGAAAGGAAGAACCGTTTGATCGAGGGCGATCTCGTCCCTGCCGTCTGCGTCGCTGAAAACCTTCTTGCAGCCGGAGCAGACCCAGTATTCGATGTTTCCGGGGGTATTCGTGCCGCAGTCGGCGTCAACGGCGGGATGATACTCCATATTGTGAGTATGGTCGAGTTTGGGAATGCTTCGCGTTTCCGTATGAGAAAGATCCCGCTGGCAGGTTCTCGTTTCGCTCCCCTCCGTGGTTTCTGTGGCGGGGGTCATGACGTTCCAAGCGCCCCAGTCGTGGCCAAGGGCGGAGATCGGCTCCGTTTTCGTATTGTGGCACTGAGAGCAGGTAAAAGTCTTTACGCCAGCTTCCGTGCAGGTGGGCGCTTTGGTTTCTACGCCCTCGTCCCAGCTATGCGGCAATTTTTCCACGATAGTCTGCTTGACGAGCACCGTATTGCACACAGAGCAGTGCTTTCCCTCGGTCAAACCGGTTTGCGTACAGGTGGGGGCAACGGCGGCGTCAGTGACCTCCTGGTGCCCCGTGGCCGGGATCACCGTCACATCGGTTTTCGCGTCACAGCGGGAACAGTGTCTGCTCTTACTGCCGTTTTCGGTGCAGGTGGCGGGCTTGTCCTCGGTAAAATCCACAGCATAGTCATGCCCCAGCTTGTTTGCGGTGACCACATTTTCCTTCTTTTGATGGTTAAACGCGGTGTTCGTGAATACAGCCGTGTATGTAGACAGCTCTTCGAGGGTGCAGGTCGCGGCCCGCGTCGTTTCAACGGCAGCTGTGACGGTTTCCGTCTCTTTATGACTGCTATCGCGGGAGCATACCCGCTCCGCCGTGCAGTTTATTCCATTCCATGCATAAGTCGGTTTGCCGTAGCTGTGTTCGAGGGCAGCCAGTGTTTCCGTTTTTTTATCGTTGCACACGGTACAGGTATAGGTCTTCACGCCCGCCTTCGTACAGGTGGCTGGAGTTTCTCCAGTCATCTTGTAATTATGGGTACACTGTACCTGGACGCTCACTTCGATCTCCGTAGAATTGTAATTGTTTGTGTCCTCTGGCGTGAACACCACGGAAAAAACCTGCTTGCCGGTTTTCGTGATCGTTGTACTGCCGTTCTTCCACCGGAAGCTGCCCGGCACATCTATGTATGGGGAGACATTTTTATTTTGTGCCTTGCCGCCGGAGAGGGTGCTGCCCCTCAGCGCCGTGCTTTTCGCCAAGTCCAGCGTGGAGGCTGTCGGCTTTGTCGAGATCATCGGCGTGGCCTTATTCACCGTCACCTTGGCCACCTCGCTCCGTGCGCTGGCGGTCTGGCCGTTGTCCTTGCGCTTGGCGGTGGCGATCGCATAGTAATAGTGTACCCCGGCAGTGGGCATCTTTGGCCGCTCTGGGAGCTGTTTCCCATTGCTCCCGTCTGCGCTGCACTCGTACCATGCCCAAGATATGGTATGCCCGGTGTCGGTGGCGCACCCTTCGCTGAACCATGGTTTCTTTCCGTAGAGGATGGTCTGATTCGTTGTGAGATGAATTCCCGTGGGCTCCTTAGCGGGGGTCAGATGCCAGCGGGCGTAGAGGGTATGATCCTTCGTGACAGTCACCACAGTATCTTCGGTCACCCGGGTGCCGCCGGTTTTTTCCGTGTACCAGCCGTCAAAGGTGTGGCCCGGGTATGTGGGCTCAGGCAGTGCCTTGGGGCTGGCATAGGTTTCGCCATAGGTCACGGTCTTGCTTGTTGTGCTGACCGTGCCGCCGTTGGGGTCGAAGGTCACGGTGTATTGGTTAGCTTTCCAATGGGCATAGAGCGTGCTGCCCGCCGAGCTGCCCACCATTGTGCTGGAGACGATTTTCGTTCCGCCGGTCAGTTCCGTATACCAGCCGTCGAAGGTGTAGCCCATGCGGGTGTGGGTGGGCAGTGCTCCGTAGGCTTTTCCATAGGTCACGGCCATGCTTGCTTTGCTCACCACGCCGCCGTTGGGGTCGAAGTTCACCGTGTAGGCGATGGACTTGGGCGTGATCGTCCAGATGATCTTCCCCTGATTTACGTATGAGGAGGCACGTTGACAGACGACCCAAAACCCGAAGTAGTGGGTGATAGCTTTTCTTGCGTTCGTGTTATTCACAAAGTCGTAGGTCAAGATTTTGGACCTTGTCACTGTAATTTCTTTACCTTCGTTTTCGTTGCCGCCGGGGTTTATATAGGTTCTATTCCCTGAGGTAACTTCCTGATCGTTGACAATGGTCGCTATGTTGTATTCTTCCCAATGGAACTTGACCGTAGTCCCGCTGTCAGCGGCGCTGGCTATTCCCAGATCGTCGATACGAGCCTGACAAGTTGCTGTAGCTTTTCTGTTTCCCCGTTTGAGGGTTAAATCATAGTTACATTCAAATGTCACCGAATAGGTTGTGTTCGCGGGAACATCGACCGTAACGGGCACCTCCCGATAGCACAGCTTGTAGTTCGTGTTGTAGTCGGTTTCGAGCGAGACTGTTATGCCGCCATCGGAGGTCAGAGCGGCGGAGGTTCTGCTGTTGGGCGTACCGGTGGCGGTGTTTGTGCCGTATGTCAGATCGGCAACATTGCCTTTTTTGTTGGCGTACTTGTATTCTGTTCCATCGGTGGAAAAAGTCACCGGCAGAGCGGCCGCCGCCCGCGCCGTGACGGGCAGCAGCTCCACGCACAGGCACAGGCACAGCGCCGTGCCCAACAGCCGTTTCCAAATCCTCATGTTCAATATACTCCTCTCCAAGGCTCATTCGGCCTTCGGGACCCCCGAAGGCTGTGGTGCGGACCCGCACCACAATGTTTTTTGTCCGCCCGCCGAGCTTGACAGCGGCATGGGATCGTTTATAATGATAATATAACCCGTCCACCCCTGAACGAAGCAAGCGTTTTTTTAGGAGATTTTGCTATGGAAAAGGATACGAGACCTCTCTTTCAGATCACCGAGGCGGCTCACGCCTGCGGTCTTTCCCGCAGTACGCTCCTGCGCATGGAGGAAAAGGGCCTGCTGGCTCCCGCCTACATCGCGCCGGACAGCGGACGGCGGTACTACGACAATCACAATGTGGCCCGTGTTTTGCAGATCGAAAAGTTCAAGGCCATGGGCCTTGGCACGGAGGAGATCGCCGGGTACTTTGCCAGCGGCGGCGAGGTGACGGAGCTGCTGTCCATGCTGGAGGAACGGCTCCGGGAGCTTTCCCGGGGCGTGGAGGAGCTGCGCCTGCGTGCCGGGGGGAGCGGCGGGCTTTCCATCCAGCTGATGACCCTGCCCGCCGTGACCTGCTGTACGCGGCGCTGCGAGGGCCGCACCATCGCGGAGAAATACAACGCCATGTACGACTTTTACGGCCAGTGCGTCCGTCAGGGCTGCCGCCTTTCCCACGAGCCGATCTTCACTATATCGGAGCGGACGGACTATCTGGACGGCTATATCGGCGACGCGCCGTACCCCTATCAGGTGTGCGTTCCCGTGCGGACGGAGACCGCACCCGCGGAGGCGGTGACGCTGCCGGAGTGCCGCGCGCTGTCGGTGCTCTACTACGGCGGCTACGACGGCGTGGACGAGGCATTTTTGACGCTGGGGCGCGAGGTCAAGGCGCGGGGGCTGAAGCCCGCGGGCTTCGTGCGGGTGCTGGGCATCGTGGCCCCCTACTCAGGCCGGGAGATCGAGACACAGCGGTATTGCTCCCGCATCGTCCTGCCGGTGGAGGAATAAGACGTTGGCGATTCAACCGTTTCTCCGTTGGAATGCCGTGCCCAAATAAAACTGTATTTTGCGCCGCTGAAGTCAATGATGACCATCCGACCACGGAAAACGGCAAGTTAGCCGTTTTGACAAGCGGCCGTCCGGCGTTTCAGCAGTACGCAGAGCACACTGAGAGTAGTGATAGCGCATATCATTTCCGGTCATTTTAGATATAAAGGAGACGAAATACGATGAATAAGACAGAACTGATCACCGCCATGGCGGAAGCCAGCGGCCTTACCAAGAAGGACTGTGACACCGCTCTGAATGCGTTTGTCGACACGCTGCAGACTGCGTTGAAGTCCGGTGACAAGGTACAGCTGCTGGGCTTTGGCACCTTCGAGGTGAAGGAGCGCGCCGCCCGCACCGGCAAGAATCCGGCCACCGGAGCCACCATTGAAATCCCCGCTTCCAAAGCGCCGGCTTTCAAGCCCGGCAAGGCATTCAAGGATTCCGTGCAGTGATAACACGCCCGCGAGAGACCATCTCTCGCGGGCCTTTTCTGTTATCGGTGCGATACGCCCATGTCCTTGGCACGACAGGCACATTCCAGCACCTCTGTCATATCCGTGCGCTCCCAGGGCGCGTCCGCATGGGTGAAGTGTCCGTAATTGCAGAACTTTTGGAACATAGGCTGATTCAGTCCCAGCGTTCCGATCATGCCGTCCGGCGTCAGGTTGAATACCGTGCGGACAGCCTGTTCCAGCACATCATCGGAATAGATGCCGGTATGCTCCGTATCCACCGTCACCGCCACAGGCTGTGCCTTGCCGATGGCATAGGCAAGGCTGATGGTGCAGCGCTTGGCCAGTCCTGCCGCTACGATATTCTTGGCAATGTAACGGGCCATGTACGCGCCGCTGCGGTCCACCTTCGTTCCATCCTTGCCGGACAGCGCGCCGCCGCCATGAGGGGCGAGGCCGCCGTAGGTATCCACCATCAGCTTGCGTCCGGTGAGTCCGGTGTCCGCTTCAAAACCGCCCTGGACAAATCGACCGGAGGGATTGACCAACACTTCGGTATGCTCGTCCAGCGGAAGTTCCTGCATGGCGGGTCGGATCACATGGCGCAGAACGTCTCGGCGCAGTTCCGGCAGGGGCAGCTCATCCTCATGCTGGCAGGATACCACCACCGCGGCAACGCGGTACGGGACTCCAGAGCGGTATTCCACAGACACCTGCGCCTTGCCGTCCGGACGCAGGCCGGGGATGATGCCCTGCCTGCGGGTATCGGTCAACAGGCGGGTCAGTCGATGGGCCAGCACCACAGGCAGGGGCAGCAGCTCCTTTGTTTCATCGCAGGCAAAGCCGTACAGGATTCCCTGATCTCCTGCGCCGGTCTCCGTGCCGCCACACACAGCTTCCGCAATGTCGGGACTCTGCTCATGGGTGATGACCTCCACTTCATAGTCGCTGCCGCCGTATCCGGCTTCCCGCACCGTTCTGCAAATAATGACAGGGATGTCCGGAATCTTGGCTGCCGTGATCTCGCCTGCGGCGATGATCTTTCCGGCTGTGGCCATGACCTCGCAGGCAACGCGGGCAGCGGCGTCCTGCGTAAGACAGGCATCTACCACCGCGTCCGCGATGGTGTCGCAGAGCTTGTCGGGATGTCCCTCGGTGACTGACTCAGCAGTCAAAATGCAGTTATCTTTCATATTCATGTTTCTCCTTTTTCATCGGTTTCTTATGTGCCTCCGGCTGTTTCGGAACAGAGAGGATCATTTCGTTGCTGTATTTGTCCTTGTACTTTTCGATCTGCTGCTCCGTCAGCGAGGCAAAATCATCCTCTTTAAGACCGGCAACAAAAAATGTGCCGCAGACAATGTCATACGGCACACCGTGATCATCGGTCAGGGTGCGGTTCCACGGCAGGCCCAGCAGCTTGCCCTCGTCATTGCAGACGAGCGCCACCGGGTCATCGAAGGGGTATACTGCCTGAATGGTGCCGCCGACCAGCTCCTGCATGGCAGAAAGAGTGTGGTCGATCTCCTGCACTTCAGGCATTTCCATGGGGCGCACCACAAGGACTTTCATTTTTTCTGTGCTGATATGGGTTCCTCCTTCCCAAAAGAAAAGCGGCAGCGACAGATTCCTCTGCCGTTGCCGCAAATGGTGATTCTTATTCTTTTTTTGATGCCAATGTCCGGGTCTTCAGCAGGGCATTCTCCAACGCCCGATGGTCTTCATGCTTTGGCCACCATTGGGGGCGCAGGAAGCCCAACACCGCAACCGCCCATTCATAATCGGCCCGTTCCAGAGTGCCGCGCATCAGCCCTTGCCGAAATCTTCGATGCCGCTCCCGCACTGCCGGGTCCACGCTGTCCCGTTCCAGATACAGTTCCAGAAAGCCGCCGATAATAGCGGCTTCCTCCATCGTGTAAAACATATCCGCCCCTCTTTCACAAACAGGGGTTATTGTAACACAGACCGTGGAAAATGAACACCTCTTTTTTCACTCCGACTGTCTGTTGCGCGGATACCGCGCCTGTGATACACTGTGCTTACGAACAAAAATATGAGGAGGCGGCTGTGATGATATGGTTTTTGGAGCTTTCATGGTTGTGGAAGATGCTTGGCATCGCTTTACTGGTTTCTGCGGTATGCGTCGCCGCGGCCGCGCTGATCGGCAAGGCGGCAAAAATCCGCCCCGGCAAAAAGGTTTTCCTGCTCATTGGGATCTTGGCCTTTGTGATCTCTATTCTGGTGATCTTCTTTCTTGCACAGACGCCGGCGCTGCTCTGAGTTACCGCTCCGGCCCTCTGTTTCGCTCAGGTGCTCGCTTTGGCTTGTCAATCCTGCCGCTCCACACCTCGTCAATGGTCCTGCTCCACGCAGCCTGTAATGACTCCACCGGCAGGCCGTTGGCTTCAAAGCCTCGCTGGATCACGCGGTAATAATACGGGGACGGCAGTGCAGGCTGGCGGCAATACGGCTCTGCCATGATATAGACCATGACTGGGAGCTCAGCGCCAGCCGCGTCTTTGACAGTCACGGTTTCTTTCGTGTAGTGGCGGGGATACCCCTCATAGCGGTCCAAAGATTGTTCGCAGTTTGGCGTGATCTTCCACACCAGTCCGTGGACAGTACTGCCTTTTTTCGGCGCAACGGTAGCAAAGCCGCTGCCGCGGAACCGCAGTTCGTAGTTTTCCAGCCTGACCGGCCCCACGATCTCGGCGTCCGGACAGCGCTGCGCCATCTGTTCTAAATTGATATTGCTGCCGTAGGCGAAATACAGAGTTTCTTCCAT
>ENA-ORTG01001217-ORTG01001217.1-human-gut-metagenome-genome-assembly--contig:-NODE-1217-length-24382-cov-3.420438_pt1 | contig 24382 bp, 22 predicted proteins | sample MGYA00241906_ERZ509176 | MGnify/ENA primary metagenome ERZ509176 (study PRJEB26280, sample SAMEA2338811) | human gut metagenome | biome: human gut; feature: human-associated habitat; material: faeces...
CCCGCGACCCTAACCTTGGCAAGGTTATGCTCTACCAACTGAGCTACTTCCGCATTGTTGCATTGTTTTCGTTTGCGAGTGCAAAGGTAGATGAAATTTTTGTTTCTGCAAATATTTAGAATAAAAAAATGCAGGGCAACGCATTTTTTTAGTTTCTCACAACCCATTCCTGTCTGTCGGACGATACTGGAGTCATGTAATATTTTCTTAATGGAAATTGCGATACGCCCTTTGTCGGTGTTCCGGTCCCATAGCCGATATCATATTCAGTTCCGCATTCCGGGCAAATTGCTTTTCCTGCATTGTCGGCTTCTATGATGATATTCTTTTTGGCTTCGTGGGGACAGCACAGATCAAATGCATAGTAGGTCGCATTTCCGTAATTGTCGATTCCGCATACAACCAAAACACCGGAAAAGCCCGTCTTTTCTCCGGCAGTACGGGCTTTAGTGATGGATTTGTGATTGTATATGCCTACCAGATCTTTGTCGCCGAAGCGCAGGTCTAGTTCCAAATATACCGGTGCATAGGGTATATCCGATTCTTCGAATTTGGAACACGAACAAACTAATGATATAAGTAAGCAAAATAAAAACCGTTTCATCGTTTATTAGGATAACAGCTGTTGCTCAGCCTCGTTTACTCTATTAAACGCGAAACCGTCCATGATATTTTGCATCAAGGCGGAAATCTGGTCATTGCATAAATTTCCGATACTTCCTTCGTGCGTATGGTGAACTTTCTTGACAGGGACGAATTTACCAGCTTCGATGTTCAATCCTACCTGCTTGTAAGCGTCACGGAAAGGCATACCTTCCAAAACGAGGCGGTTTACCTCTTCCACACTAAAGAGGAGTGCATATTTGTCATCGTCTAAGATCTGCTCGTTCACCTTTACTTCCCGCATCATGTGCGTAACCATGCGAAGGCAATCCTTCAACTCGTCGAAAGAGGGAAGGAATACTTCCTTTATGATCTGCAGGTCGCGGAAATAGCCTGATGGAAGGTTGTTGCTGATCAGTGTGATCTGCTGGGGCAATCCTTGCAGCTTGTTGCATTTGGCACGCGTCAGCTCGAATACGTCCGGATTCTTTTTATGCGGCATGATACTGGATCCTGTTGTGAACTGGTCCGGCAACTTGATGAAACCGAAGTTCTGGCTGTTGAACATACAAGCATCGAAAGCTAGTTTGGAAAGGGTTGCCGCAATGCCGGCCATGGCAAAAGCTACGGTACGTTCCATTTTGCCACGTCCCATCTGGGCGTAAACGACATTATAATCGAGCGAGTCGAAGCCGAGCAGATCTGTTGTCATCTGGCGTCTCAGCGGGAAAGAAGAGCCATATCCGGCCGCAGAGCCCAACGGGTTGCGGTTGCAAACTTTATAAGCAGCCTGCATCATCTGCAAATCATCGGTCAGGCTTTCGGCATAGGCGCCGAACCAAAGTCCGAATGATGACGGCATGGCAATCTGTAAATGTGTATATCCGGGAAGCAGCACGTCCTTATAACGGTTACTCTGCGAGATCAACACCTCGAACAGGTCGGATACCAACTCTACGATTTCCTGAATCTGTGCGCGGGTGAACAGCTTCAGATCCAGCAGCACTTGGTCGTTACGTGAACGTCCGCTGTGTATCTTTTTTCCTGTGTCACCCAGGCTGCGTGTCAGCATCAATTCCACCTGCGAGTGTACATCTTCCACTCCTTCTTCAATTACAAACCGGCCACAGTCGGCAACGGCATAGATATTTTTCAGTTCGGCAAGCAAGATCGTTAGTTCCTCTTTGGTAAGCAGCCCGATGCTTTCCAGCATGGTGATGTGAGCCATCGAGCCGAGCACGTCGTACTTGGCGAGATAGAGATCCATCTCACGGTCTTTGCCTACCGTAAAGGTATCCACTTCCTGGTCTACCTGAACATTCTTTTCCCAAAGTTTCTGAGCCATCAAAAAAACATTTAATAAGGCAGGGATGCCAACATGGTCGATATTTTATCGATCGCATCCTGCAATGGTTTTGATACCATTGGTTTGATAAACGGATTCAGTTCGGCGCGGACGGTTATTTTCATCCGTGTGTCGTTCTCTTCTACCTGTTTTAGCTGAATCCAAAGGAACAGGGGGACAGGCGAGTTCGTGGTCGTGAATTTGATCGTCTTGTTCGGTTCACGTTCCACGATCTGGAAGGTTATCTTGCCTACCGGTGCGACGGAAAAACTGCAAGAGTCTTTATCGAACTCGAAATCTTGAATCTTATCTTGAGGTATGCGGTCCTGCACCTTTCCCAAGTTGGATAGGTCGGACAGCATATTAAAAATACGATCCTCGTTAAAGGGGATCGTTTTCACTTCGCTAACAAATTCAGTCATTTTTACTTACTTTGTTTCGGGATTCCAGTTTGCCGGATCTTTGCGCCATTCCTGAAGGACTGCGATTTCGGATTCGTCAATGTAATCTGTACGCAATGCTTCTTCCAGCACGGCATCATAGTTACTTAGAGTCGTCAATGTAACTTTTGCCTCTTTGAAAGCCTCTACTGCAACAGGGAAACCATACGTGAAAATGGCAACCATACCGGCAACGTCACAACCGAAATTACGGACAGCCTGTACGGCTTTCAAACTACTACCACCTGTAGAAACCAAATCTTCTACAATCACTACTTTTGAACCCGGTTTCAGTTCGCCTTCAATCAGGTTTTCCAATCCATGATCTTTAGGAGTTGAACGGATGTACACGAACGGCAGACCCAGTAGGTCGGCAACTAATGCACCCTGGGCGATTGCTCCGGTTGCAACACCAGCAATAGCATCGGCATTTTCATACTTTTCGCTGATTGTGCGAGCCAGCTCCAGTTTAATGAAACTTCTGATTTCCGGATAGGAAAGTGTCTTTCTGTTGTCGTTGTAGATTGGTGATTTCCAACCGGATGCCCATGTGAAAGGATTGGCCGGCTGCAATTTGACCGCCTTAATCTTTAATAATCTCTCTGCTACTAATCTTTCCAGTGTTTTCATACAACCTAATAAAAATGTTTATATCAGTCTGCAAAGGTAGACAAAGGGAATGAGATAACCTTGTAGTTCTTCAAAAAAATAAGCTATACATATTGTATAGCAGGTTTAAGGAGAGTTTATGCCACAGCTATGCCTAAAATACTGATCCGGATGCCGGATATGGCTTTCATAGCTTCTGCACAGGCGTTCATGGTGGAACCGGTCGTAATAACATCGTCCACCAGTAGAATGTGTTTGTTTTTCAACGTGTCGGTGTTCTCTACACGGAAAATGTCCTCTACATTTTCCGATCGTTCGAATATCTGCTTGCGGGTTTGGCTTTCGGTCTTTTTTATGCGGGACAAGGATGAGGTGTCGACCGCGATTCCAGTGACGGAACGGATGCCGTATGCGATCCATTCCGACTGGTTATAACCTCTTTGCCTCATTCTTTTCGGGTGGAGCGGGACCGGCAAAAGGAGATCGACGGTGTCGAACAGCCCTGTCTCCCGGTAGGTGGTAGCAGCCATGCGTCCCAGTTCGTATCCGAGTTTTTTGTTTCCATGATATTTTAAGGAATGGATCAGCTTTTGCCCGCTTCCCCCTTTCGTGAAGTGGAGCAGAGCGGTGGCGGCAACGAAAGATGTTTTTCCCTGTAAAAGCAGACAGACCGGATTCGTCTCCATATCCGTAAAATGCGTGTAGGGCAAATGATTCGAACAATGCAGGCAAATATGCTCTTCCCCTTCCATTAAAGACCTCTGGCAAAGCAGGCAGAGGCGGGGATAGAAAAGGTTGAGGAGGTCATTCAAAATCATCCTCGTAATCATTCCCGTTGAACAGTTGTTTCAGGCAGCGGCTTGTTTCCCTTGTTTCGAAACCGCGTCCGGTGGCGAAGCGGAGCAGTTTGGCGTAAACCTCCCGATCGTCCTTACCACGGGTTGCTTTCTTTTTGCTTTTCAGGAGAGAATGGAGGATGGAGCGATATTCTTGTTCGTCGATACCTTCCAGTGCTTCCGAGCGGATACTGGACGGAATGCCTTTCCGCTGCATCTCGTAGTTGATCTTGACACGTCCCCATTTGTTGAAGCGCAATTTGTCGTTTACGAAATAGCGTGCAAAACGGCTTTCGTCGATGAAACGTTCTTGTAGCAGGCGGGAAACGATCCGGTCGCTTTCTTCCCCGGCCAATCCCGCCGCTTTGATTTTCTTTTCGACATCCTGGATGCAGCGTTCGCTGGCAGAACAGTAGGCGGCTGCCCGGTGAAGCATTTCAGATTCACTGACTTGTTTCATTTGCGTGCTTTTATGATCCGGTCCTTGCCGGACAGGTCTTGGATCAATTCGATATTCTTGTAGCCTTCTTCCTCCAGCATCTCGACAACCATATTGCCGCATGCCGCATTGATTTCGAAGTAGAGACGGCCGTTTCTTCTCAGTTTTTTCTTTCCGAAATGGGCGATATGCCAATAATAGAGCAGCGGGTCGTTGTCAGGGACGAAAAGAGCCAGGTGTGGTTCGTAGTCCAGCACGTTCCGCTCCATGTCTTTTTTTTCTTCCTCCTTGATGTAGGGCGGATTGCTGACGATGACGTCCAGAATGAACGGAATGTCCATTTCCGCTTTCTCCGGGTCTAGGATATCTGTCTGGATGAAAGTGACCGTTGTGTTGTTGCGTTTGGCATTCCGGCGGGCGGTCGCGAGCGCTTCCGCCGAAATGTCCGTCGCAATCACGCTTGCTTTTTTCAGATGCTTCCGGAGTGTGACAGCTATGCAGCCGCTTCCCGTTCCGATATCCAATATCTTGATCTTTTTATCTGCATTGTCGAGGATGACCTGCTCGACCAGTTCTTCGGTTTCCGGGCGCGGTATCAGGACGGACGGGTCCACTTCGAACTGAAGGCTGTAGAAATCGGCCGTCCCTAATATGTATTGGATAGGCTCCATCTGCTTCAAACGTTCGACTATGTCATGAATCCGGCTTTTTTCGCTTTCTGGCAGTTCTTTGTCTTTACAAAATAAAAAATGATGCGGCTGAATATTACAAACCCGCTCCATAATTAAACGAACTAGGCTGCTGACCTCGGAGGATGGGTATAGATCCCTCAATGATTCCTTAATGTATGCGATGGTTTCAGTCATATTTTGTTTTTGGGCAAAAGTAAGCATAAGATAAATTGCAACCAAACAAAGAAAGAATTTTCCGATATCGAAACAAAGGTTTCCAAACAGTGAAACAAAAATTTTTCTACGGTGAAAATATATTTTCCCGCTGGTTTTTCATAATCTTTGTACCTTTGTCCCGAGAACATCGCAAGGTATGTTTTGGGTTGCCCGAAACGATTCGAGTAACTCTAAACGCCTTGTCCTTGCAGGGAGCAGGATTATCCTCCAAAGTCGGATAATTCCAAAATCAACGATACCTTGTGGTGAATATAGGGTTACACATAATAAACTCTCTCTTTTCTCTTATACTGTTTATTCAAATGCGCAAGGAAAAACCGATAAAAATTGCTACCTTTGCACTCATTATCGGACTGCTAATGACCTGAGAAAGCAATTAAAACAACATATGAAACTCCTTCGTTGTCTTATAGGCTTTGGTCAGCCTCGCAGGGATAGCGAAGGAGTTTTCGCTTTAATATAAACCATGGCTGTACAAAGTGAAGCCGCACTTGAAAATGCTCTGATTCATGCCCTTGAACAAATGAGCTATGAATACGTGAAGATTGAAGAAGAAAGCAATCTCCGCGATAATTTCAAATGCCAGCTCGAAAAACATAACCGCAAACAACTTGCGGAAATAGGGCGTGAACATTTCACCGAATCGGAGTTTGAAAAGATTTTGCTTCATTTGGAGGGCGGCTCACGCTTTGAAAAATCCAAGAAACTGCGCGACCTCTATCCACTCGAAACCGAAAATGGGGAACGTGTGTGGGTGGAATTTCTCAATAAGAAACAATGGTGTCAGAATGAGTTTCAGGTATCAAACCAAATCACCATTGAGGGTAGGAAGAAATGCCGCTATGATGTGACGATATTGGTAAATGGTTTGCCGTTGGTGCAAATCGAATTAAAAAAGCGAGGGGTGGAACTGCGCCAAGCCTACGACCAAGTGCAACGCTACCATAAGACATCGTTTCATGGCTTGTTCGACTATATACAGGTTTTCGTTATCTCCAACGGTGTAAACACCCGCTATTTCGCCAACAACCCCAACCAAGGCTACAAGTTTACTTTCAATTGGACGGACAAGGATAACAACCCCTTCAACGACCTCAGTCTGTTTGCAGCAATGTTCTTTGATAAATGTACCCTTGGTAAGATGATTAGCAAATACATCGTGCTTCATGAGGGTGACAAATGTCTGATGGTGTTGCGCCCCTATCAGTTCTATGCCGTGGAGGAGATTTTGGATAAGGTGCAGAACTCTACCGACAACGGCTTCATTTGGCACACTACGGGAGCTGGCAAGACTCTTACTTCTTTTAAGGCGGCACAACTCGTTTCGGAGTTGGATGGCGTGGATAAGGTGATGTTTGTGGTGGACCGTCACGACCTTGACACGCAGACGCAATCGGAATATGAAGCGTTCGAACCCGGTGCAGTGGATAGCACGGACAACACCGATGAACTGACGAAGAAACTTTCAAGCGATTCGAAAATCATTATCACTACCATTCAGAAACTCAATGCAGCCGTTACGAAGCAATGGTACAGCAAGCGTTTGGATGAAGTGAGGAAGTCGCGCATCATCATGATTTTCGATGAGTGTCATCGTAGCCATTTCGGTGAGAGCCACAAAAATATTGTCAACTTCTTTACCAATACGCAAATATTCGGCTTCACGGGGACACCTATATTCAAGGAGAACTCTAAGAACGACCGTACCACCGAAGAAATCTTCGACAAGTGTCTGCACAAGTACCTGATTAAAGATGCCATTGCTGATGAGAATGTACTTGGCTTTTTGGTGGAATACTACCACGGCAACGAGGAGGTATCACCGGGACAGGAAAGCCGTATGCACGAGATTGCCAAATTCATTCTCAACAATTTCAGCAAATCCACCTTTGACGGTGAGTTTGACGCGCTATTTGCCGTGCAGAATGTGCCGATGCTCATTCGTTACTATAAGATTTTCAAGGAACTGAATCCTAAAATCTCAATCGGTGCAATCTTCACCTATTCATCTACCCCTAACGAGGACGATGAACTGACGGGCATGAACAGCGGTTTTGTCAACGAATCCGTGCCGGAGGCTGACGATATGCAGGAAATCATCAACGACTACAACCAAATGTTTGGTACGAATTTCTCCATCGAGAATTTCCGTGCTTACTACGATGATGTCAATCTGCGGTTGAAAAAGAAGAAAACCGACATGAAACCGCTCGACCTTTGTTTGGTCGTGGGTATGTTCCTCACAGGCTTCGATTCCAAGAAGCTGAACACGCTGTATGTGGATAAGAATTTGGAATACCACGGATTGTTGCAAGCGTTCTCACGTACCAACCGTGTACTCAACGAGCGCAAACGTTTTGGTAAGATTGTCTGTTTCCGCGACCTCAAGAGCAATGTGGACGAATCCATAAAACTGTTCAGCAACGGGGGTACGGGCACTATCATCCGCGAGGCTTTCGAGGTGGTGAAAAAGGAATATGCCGACATCGCCAAAGATTTCCTTGCCAAATATCCCGACACTGCGGCTGTCGATGCGTTGAAGACCGAACCCGAAAAGCGCGACTTCATTCTCGCTTTCCGTGAGTTGATAAAGAAACATGCGGAGATACAAATCTACGAGGACTATTCGGAGGATGACCCCGAATTGGGCATATCCGAACAACTGTACAACGACTTCCGAAGTAAGTACCTCGACATTCACGACACGTTCCTTGACAGCACTACCGTAGGCGGCACTTCCGTTGAGGATAATTCCACCGAAGACGAAATAGGACTTGAAGACATCGACTTCTGTCTTGAACTGTTGCACAGCGACATTATCAATGTGGCTTATATCCTCGAGCTGATTGCAGAACTCAATCCGTTCAGTGAAAACTATGAGGAACAACGCCGCCATATCATCGACACAATGATTAAAGATGCCGAGCTGCGCAGCAAGTCTCAACTGATTGACGGCTTTATCCGCCAGAATGTAGATGAAGACAAGGAGGGCTTCGTGGAGCGCAAGAAGAAAGCGGATGGTTCTGTTGACCTCGAAGAACGGCTCAACCAATATATCCGTCAGGAAAAAGGCAAAGCCATTGACCGCCTTGCGGAAGATGAGCAGTTGCCTACCGAACTGCTGAACCGTTTCCTCTCGGAGTATGACTTCTCACAAAAAGTGCAACCCGAAATCATTCAAACGGCAGTCAAGGAGAAGCACCTCGGCTTGCTAAAGACGCGCAGAACCGTGAACCGTATTCTCGACCGTCTGCGCAATATTATCAGAACATTCTCTTGGAACTAAAAGATGGCGTATGAAAACAAATGACCCCGGCTATGTTTATATACTGACCAATCCCAGTTTTCGAGAGGATTGGGTGAAAATAGGTAAAAGTACTCGTCCCGTTGACATTCGTTCAAAGGAGTTGGACAATACCGCTGTGCCGTTGCCTTTTGAAATCTTTGCCACGATGAAGACTTCTAAATTCAATGAGGTTGAAAGACTTGTGCATAAGACAATAGACCGATTGACAGACTTGCGTATTCGGCAAAATAGGGAATTCTTTAATGTTGACCCCAAAGTGGCTCTTGATATTTTCAGAGACATCGCTTTGACAATTGACGATGCGGTCATAACTGAATATGAGGACAATAAACCTATTATAGCGCACCCCGAAAAGAAAGAAAAGAAATCAGAATTTTCTCGACCGAAAAAACGGGAGCGATTCAAATTCAGCATGGTACATATCAAGATAGGTGAATATATTACTTTTATCCCTACCAATCTGAAAGTGAAAGTTGCAAGTGATGATTCCATCGAATATGACGGACGAATTTACAAATTGTCTCCTTTTGTCGGTACGTTTCTTCCGGAAGAAAAGAGAACACCTTCAAATGCCTATCAGGGGAGCAAGTATTTCTCGTACAACGGAAAAATATTAGATGATTTAAGGACAGCCTTTGAAAAAGAAGCTGATAATGAAATAAACATTGTAGAAAACAAAACTGTTTAAGAACATGAGTGAAGAACTCCAACAAAAACTCCGCGCCCAGCTTTGGGAGGTTGCCAACAACCTGCGCGGCAATATGTCAGCCAACGAATTTATGTACTTCTCGTTGGGCTTTATCTTTTATAAGTACCTTTCTGAAAAAATAGAGAACTATGCTGACCGTGCGCTTGAAGATGACGAAATCACTTTCAAACAGTTGTGGCAGTCAGGCGAAGAAGATGCCCTTGAACTTCAAGAGGAAGTCAAGAAGCAGTGTTTGGAAAATATCGGTTATTTTGTAGAGCCGCAATATCTCTTCACCTCTATCATTGACGCAATTAAGCGCAAGGAGAATATTATTCCCTCTCTCGAACGTTCGCTGAAGCGCATTGAGGACAGTACGCTCGGACAAGAGAGTGAGGACGATTTTGGAGGTTTGTTTTCAGACATAGACCTTGCTTCGCCCAAGCTCGGCAAAACTACCGATGACAAGAATACGCTCATATCCAATGTACTGATTGCTTTGAACGGCATTGACTTCGGAGCGGATGAAGCTACGCAGATAGATATTCTCGGCGATGCTTATGAATATATGATTTCTCAGTTTGCCGCTGGAGCGGGCAAGAAAGCCGGAGAATTTTACACACCGCAAGAAGTGAGCCAGATTCTTGCCGAGATAGTGACTATCGGACATACTCGCTTACGCAATGTATATGACCCTACTTGCGGTTCGGGTTCACTGCTTATTCGTGCAGCTCATACGGGACGGGCATACGAGATATTCGGGCAGGAGAAAAACCCCACTACTTACAACTTGTGCCGTATGAATATGTTGCTGCATGGTATCAAGTTCAGTAATTTCCAGATAGAGAATGGCGACACCTTGGAGGCGGACGCTTTCGGTGACACCCAGTTCGATGCCGTGGTTGCCAATCCTCCTTTCTCCGCAGAGTGGAGTGCCGCCGACAAGTTCAACAATGATGACCGTTTCAGCCGTGCCGGTCGCCTTGCTCCGCGCAAGACAGCTGACTATGCCTTTATACTGCACATGCTCTATCATCTTGTGGATGGTGGTACAATGGCTTGCGTTGTACCGCACGGCGTATTGTTCCGTGGTAATGCCGAGGGCGTTATCCGCCGTTTCCTTATCGAGAAGAAGAACTGCATTGACGCAATTATCGGCTTGCCAGCCAATATCTTCTACGGCACTTCCATTCCCACTTGTATTCTCGTGATGAAGAAATGCCGCAAGGAGGACGATAATATTTTGTTTATTGACGCAAGCAAGGAGTTTGAAAAGGTCAAGACCCAAAACAAACTACGCAAGGAGCATATCGACAAGATTGTAGATACTTACCGCAATCGCACCGAGATAGAAAAGTACAGCCACCTCGCCACCTTGCAGGAAGTAGCCGATAACGACTACAATTTGAACATTCCCCGTTATGTGGATACCTTTGAAGAGGAAGAGCCTATCGACATTAAGGCTGTCATGGCTGAAATCAAGGAATTGGAAGCCAAACGTGCTGACCTTGACAAAGAGATTGAAGGCTACCTCCGTGAACTGGGAATTGTAGAATAAAACGAAGAGGGTAAGATTGTGGCTAAAAAGTTCGAGATAAGAAACAGCACAGCGGAGTTTTTGATATTTACTGTCGCAGACAAAGAGCAAGGGGTTGAAGTATTGTATAAAGATGAAAGCATTTGGGCGACACAAAAAGTTATTGCCACTCTTTTTGATGTGGATAGAACGGTTGTCACCAAGCACTTGAAGAATATTTTCGACACTTGTGAATTGGATAAGGAAGTGGTATGTGCAAAAATTGCACATACCACCGAGCATGGGGCTATAGACGGAAAAACGCAGACTAAAGAAGTACAATACTATAATCTTGATGCTATCATCTCTGTGGGCTACCGTGTCAATTCCATTCGTGCTACCCAATTCCGCCAATGGTGTACCTATGTGTTGCGCCAATTTGCCATCCGTGGTTATGTCATAGACAAGAAACGCATGGAAAACGGTTCTTTTATCGGTGAGGATTATTTTGAACACTTGTTGGCTGAAGTCCGTGAGATACGATTGAGTGAACGCCGTTTCTACCAAAAACTCACCGATATTTACGCCACTGCCATTGACTACAATCGCGATGCGCCCACTACACGGCTGTTCTTCAAAAAGGTTCAGAACAAAATGCACTATGCCGTACATGGGCATACGGCTGCCGAACTTATCGTGCAACGTGCAAACTCCGAGAAAGAACACATGGGGCTTACCTCTTGGGAAAATGCTCCTGACGGAAAGATAGTGAAGCCCGATGTGGTTATAGCAAAAAACTATCTGAAAGAAAACGAGTTGGAAAATATGGCGCAATTAGTCAATGCTGTTCTTGATTTAGCAGAACGAATGGCGAAACGTCACATTCCGATGACTATGGAAGATTGGGCAAAACGTATTGACATCATCCTCGAAGCTGGAGGTGATGCGATATTAGCCGATGCAGGAAAGATTACGGCAGAGTTCGCCAAAGAATTTGCCGAATCGGAATTCGAAAAATACCGTATCGTTCAAGACCGTTTGTTTAGCTCCGATTTCGACCGTTTCAATAATGGTGACAACTTGTTGTCCTTTGATATTAACCCCGATAAAGAGTAAGGATAAGACTTAAACGCATATTGAAACTGCTACATATCGTAGCAGTTTTTCTTGCAGCATAACGAAATTTGATTAGAGATTAAAAATAACTATGGCAAATAATAACGACAATAAAGTCCTTAATGTTCCACATTTGAGATTTCCGGAGTTCAGTGGAGAGTGGAAAATGTGTACTATAGGCGAACTAACTACAAAAGTGGGTAGTGGTGTAACGCCAAGAGGTGGGGAAGCTGTATATAAGACAGAAGGACATCCTTTTGTACGTAGTCAAAACGTTGGTTTAGGAAATCTTCTGCTGGATGATATTGCTTTCATTGATGAAGAAACGCATCTACGCCAAAAGAACACAGAGCTACAATTCAATGACGTATTGCTTAATATTACAGGAGCATCTATTGGGCGTAGCGCATTAGTAGACAAACAAATAGTCGGTGGCAATGTAAATCAACATGTTTGTATTATTCGTACTAAAGAAAATCTTGTTCCTTCATTTATCTGTAGCTTTTTATTGTCTAATTATGGTCAGAGACAAATAGATAGTTTTCAAGCAGGAGGAAATAGACAAGGGCTAAATTTTGAGCAGATTAAATCTATCAAGATTACAATACCCTCAAAAGACGAGCAAATAAAAATCGCTAAGTTATTGCGTGCCATTGACGAGCGCATCGCTACTCAAAACAAAATCATTGACAAGTTACAGTCCTTAATCAAGGGAATTGCACAGAATGTAGCTCGCAACAATAAACCCAATATTCGCTTATCGGAATGCTTGGAATGTAGTTCTTCAACGCTACAAGAGAGCGATGTTTGTAAAAACGGTACATACCCTGTGTATGGTGCAAATGGCATCGTTGGCTATCTCGATAATTATAACACAGAGAAGGAAGCCGTCTATATTATTAAAGATGGTTCAGGTGTTGGAACCGTTTCTTATGTTACTGGAAAATGCTCTGCAACAGGGACATTGAACACCTTACAAGCAAAAGAAGGTTATTCACTTCAATACCTTTACTATATGCTAAAAGTGTTCAACTTTGAACCTTATAAAACAGGCATGGCTATACCTCACATATATTTCAAGGATTATGGTAAAGCCAAAATATTTTGCCCATCATATACAGAACAACTCAAATATGCAAGATTACTGTCAGCAATAGATAACAAACTATCGGCAGAACAGAGTATTTTAACCGACCTTAGTTTGCAGAAACAATACTTGCTTCGCCAGATGTTCATATAAACATCTGGCGAAGCAGATACTGCTTTTGAAGTATATAAAGATTTAAGACATTATGATTAATATCTATCTTGTCTTGAATTTTATCAAGAATCATTGCTTTCTGCTTTTGTTCAGAAATAGTGGGCAATGTTATTTTTAACTTTTCCAATGGGGTTCGTACTATTTGCGGCTGGCCAGATCCAGAAATTATACTATTGAAGTTATATGCAGAGAGATAATGATATAAATATTTCTTGTACACCTTATCTTGATACTTATCTGTATTTATCACCATTGCATTTCCAGTTATCCAAGACATTGGCTTGGTATAATTCACCATGCCACAAGTATTTCCACGACAAGTTATACAGATTTGTTCTGTTTTATGGTTGTAATCCTTATATTTACCAATAATACCATTTGCCCCATATACAAGAAAACCATCTTCTGTTAATTCTGCTGAAGATATTGTTTGTGGCTGATATATTTGTGCAATTTCACTTAAATATACATTATCGCTACCATTTCTTTGCATACAACAAACTCTTAGTCCCTTGATTAAGGACTGTAACTTGTCAATGATTTTGTTTTGGGTGGCAATGCGTTCATCTATCAATGATAACAACCTCGCAATCTTATTCTGTTCCTCCATCAAAGGAAAGCACAAAGAGATTTTAGATAATCCGTCTTGACCGATATTGAAATGTTGTGCACCAGCCCCCATTCTACAAGTTCGCTTTCGTGCTAATGGGGTAGATAGTAAATACTTAAAAAATAACGGATTGTAGTCACCAATTTTACGACCACGAATGACAAAACCTCCATACACAGCTGTACGATTATCCATATAAACGTTAGCACGACCAACATCTTCTAATGTTTCCGAACTACGTTGAAATAGGATGTCTCCTTTTTCTACGCTAAAATTTTCAATTTCTCTTTCAGTTGCTTCTACCTTTCCTCGAATACTATCATAGTTAATAGTTCCATCGGCAAGAATATCCATAACGGAAATAAAAGGGAGTCCACGTCCAATGCGTTTCACATCTGGATTAAGACCATTTTTGAAATCTAAATATTCAGCAAGTGCATGTTCTTCCCACTCCTCCGTAAACTCCGGAAATCTCAAATGTGGAACTTAAAGTACTCATTTGGCTATGAGTATATAATTAGAGAGCGTTGTTGCTCCGAATTATATACCATATCATTATGAATCTGAAAACAATTAAAGAGATTGCGGTCGCATGGCTCGAATACAAGCGACCATTTGTGAAAGATTCCACCTTTGCCGCTTATGCACTCACTGTGCAGAACCATATTGTTCCGGCATTTGGAGAATCGTGTGAATTACCCGAAACCGATGTGCAGCAGTTTGTGTTGCAGAAGTTGGAAAACGGTATCAGTGTCAAGACCATAAAGGATATTCTCATAGTCCTTAAAATGGTGATGAAGTACGGGGTGAAGCAGTCGTGGCTTCTCCATGCCGAATGGGATATAAAGTACCCCACATCATCGGCTACGAAACCGTTGGAAGTGCTGTCTATTACCGATCACAAGAAAATCTTGGCGCATATCCGTGCCAACTTCAACTTCCAAAGTTTAGGCATCTACCTTTGCTTAACTACGGGCTTGCGCATCGGTGAAATCTGCGCTTTGCGGTGGAGCGACATTTGCCTTGAGAAAGGCTCTTTGACCGTTCAACGTACCATTGAGCGAATCTATGTTATTACTCCCGATGAGAAGCACACCGAAATAGTTATCAACACACCGAAGACGGCAAACTCGTGCCGTGAAATTCCCCTTAGCCGAGAAGCCTTGTCGCTGATAAAGCCGTTGCTGAAAGTCGTAAATCCTGCTTTCTATGTGGTAACAAACGATGCGAAGCCCACCGAACCGCGCACATATCGTTCGTTCTACAAGCGTTTCATGGCTTCACTCAATATGCCCGACTTGAAATTTCACGGACTGCGCCACTCTTTCGCCACCCGTTGCATAGAATCGGGCTGTGATTACAAGACCGTCAGCGTATTACTCGGTCATGCCAACATATCCACAACGCTTGACCTATATGTTCACCCCAATATGGAGCAAAAGAAACGATGCATCGAGCGAATGGTAAAATCAGTGAAATGAGAGAACGGCTTAATTCTCATATCAATCACGGAAAGTAAAAATAAGAAATCCGCCATCAGTCGTTATTCGTAAAGATAAATTCTGATGACGGCTTTCTTTTCTTGATTCAAACATCCGTTTCATCATCCATTTGCGGAAAAGGTTGGTGTAAAAGGTATTCCATTTGTAGGACAACACGATGATGAGTTCCAACGAGTAGAACTCCATCAGCAACCCGTTGTCCAAACGGACGAGCTTTACTACCTCATAATCGTTCAACACGTCCGCCTTCAGCACCCGTTTCACGGTACGGTTCACACTTTTTAATATTTCCCAACCGCTTTTCCTTGGTGATTTTCGCATAAATTTGAGTCGTGGAAATGTTCTTATGACCAAGGATAGAGCTAACGGTTTCAATCGGTACTCCGTTGGATCGCAATATAGTAGTCGCTGGTCTTTTGTCGGTTGATTTTTATCCATTGGTGGTCATCGAGGTAAGTCACGATATTTTCCTCTTTCAGATTGCGCATATCCGAAAAGCTCAATCCCGTGAAGATGCAGAACAGGAACATATCCCAGTAGAGTTCCTGCTTGGCGTTCTTCAGCTTTCCGTCCATCAGCATTTTTTCGTATGACTTTTTGGACTTCATCCCGGCTTCCACCATCTCAGCCACTTATTGCTTAATATTGTGCCATAAAGAGCCTGATTTCCGTTGGTCACGAATAGGTAACGCGACTCAGGCTTCAATTGGCGTTTTCATGGTTTTTCGTGGCGTTTACACGCCAATCAAAAATCCTTTAATTGTCTGTATCTCAAATCATTTTCCTCGTTCTTCTGTATTCCAAGAAAAAGTAGTACTTTTGTTGAATAAAGAACAAAAGAAGATGGTTGTCGAAGAGAAATATATGGCCCGCTGCATCGAGCTTGCACGGGGTGGAGAAGGCAATACGGCTCCGAATCCGATGGTCGGTGCGGTGATTGTGCATAAAGGGAAGATCATAGGGGAAGGGTTTCATCGCAAATGTGGCGAAGCGCATGCCGAAGTGAATGCGGTGGCTTCCGTTCGGGATGAAGCGCTTTTGCGGGATTCTACTATCTATGTAAGTCTCGAACCCTGTTCCCACTACGGAAAGACACCTCCTTGTGCGGAGTTGATTATAAGGAAAGGTATCCCGCGCGTCGTGGTCGGCACTTTGGACCCGTTTCCAGAAGTGTCGGGACGAGGAGTACGCATGTTGCGCGAGGCAGGTATCGAAGTCGTGACGGGTGTGCTGGAAGAAGAGGCCCGTGCCTTGAATCCTGCTTTTATGACTTTCCAGATACGGAAACGCCCTTATGTCTATCTGAAATGGGCCCAGAGCGCAGATGGGTTTATGGATATCCGGAGGGAAGATGCTTCTGTACCTTCGGTGCTTTTGTCTTCAGCCGAGACTCTCCGAAGGGTTCATCGGCTTCGTTCCGAAGTGGAGGCTATTATGGTCGGGACACGTACGGCGTTGTTAGACAATCCGTCGCTGACTGTGCGGCATTGGGCTGGCCGTTCTCCAGTCCGGGTGGTTCTCGACCGGACGTTGAAGTTGCCGGTCGGTTCGCATCTGCTGGATGGCGCGGTGCCTACGCTCGTATTTACAGCTGTCGAAGTCGAAAGCCGACCGAATGTCGAGTATGTGCAGATTGATTTCGGGCAGGAGGTCTTGTCGCAAGTCTTGCAATATTTGTATGGGCAGAATTTGAATTCGTTGATGGTCGAAGGAGGTGCGGAACTGCTGGAAAGCTTCCTTGATGCCGGCCTGTGGGACGAGGCCTGGGTTGAGACGGCTCCGGTCGTTTTGGGTGCGGGTGTAAAAGCGCCTGCTGTTCCTGGCGTGTTGACCGGTACGGAACAGAGGCACGGACATCTTTTGGAAACCTGGAAACAAAAGGCTTAAAATGAACTTTATAATTCGTAACGACACTAAAATATTATAAATATTCTCCTATATGGGGTATAAAGCAAAAAATGTTTCTACTTTTGTGCCTTTATATGCAACAAACTTATTTTTTGATGAAAAATAGAATAGTACTGTTTATAGCCGGATGTTGTGCTCTGTTATTGTCGTCTTGTTTGGGTTCGGATGATACGCAATATGAGTTGAGTAAAGATTGTCAGATTCTATCTTTTTCTTTGTCGAATGATTCTATCCCGGGTTTGAAAGATGTCGTTTTCACGATTGATCAGGTGGAAGGGAAAATATTTAATATCGATTCAATGCCTTATGGAACAAAGCTGGATGAAAAAGTGATTTGTATGGTTAAGCTGGCTTCTACGGTGTATACTTGTCAGGTCATGCAGGAAGCTATCAGTGATACGTTAAGCTACTGGAACCTGGAAGACTCGCTGGATTTCTCCAAACCGGTTAAGTTCGTGAACACATTGTGGGACGGCCAAACGACAAAGACATACATCGCGCAAGTCAATATTCACCAGGTTGTTCCCGACTCGATGGTCTGGGGTGTTTACAAGGAAGGTATTACGGACGGTGCTGTCAAGGAAGAAAAGGTAGTTGTTTTCGGTGAAGGAAGTGGCGAGTCTTATTATATGTATACGCAGCCTGTAAACGTAAACGAAGGCTACCGGTTGTACCGTTCGGCCGTTACGGATGGAAAGAACTGGACGGAACTGTCTGTATCGGGGCTTCCTGCCGGAGAAATCCGTTTGTCACAGATTACTGCTTATGAAGATGCGTTTTATGCCGTTACGACGAAAGGTATCCTTTATAGTTCAGCCGATGGCCAGACTTGGTCGCTAGTCGAAAATGCACCGGTGATAAAAGCTCTTTTGGGAACTATAGATGTGGAAGATGATTTTACGGCAACCGGTAAGCAGCCGTCAGCCCTTAGTGCGGTTATCGACAAGAATGGCACGTTGGTTTACGGGTATATGAATGAAGCGAAGGTATGGAACGAAGGAACTCTTCTGAACGAAGGTTTCCCTTTGACCGGATTCGGTAATCTTTCCTATAATTCGATGTTCCGTGCCCGCTTGTTAGTGGTTGCCGGAAGAGATAAGGATAATAAACTGACGAATACGGCCTGGGCGACGGAAGACGGAAGAGTCTGGGCGAAGTTGACGGACGATGAAACGGCGCCTTTTGATAAACAGGAGGGGGTCGCTGTAGCGGAATATGACGATAAAATGTTTATGTTGAGTGGTATCGATGAAGCAGGTAAGGCCTCTTCTGACATTTACCTGTCACGTGACGGCGGCGTAAACTGGAGTCTGTCGGATACATTGGTTGTAATGCCGCAGGAATTCAAGGCAAGAGGGTTCTCTTCTATCTACGTGGATAAGGATAATTATATGTATCTTTTCGGTGGAAAAGAAACCAATAGTTCGAATGTATTAAATCAAATCTGGCGCGGCCGTATTAACCGTCTGGGTTTTTAAGTATAAAGAAAGTTCGTGGAGGACCGTATAATTTTATGAGTGATTCGGCGTTAGAAAAGAAGGTATAGATTATAACAGAAAACGATTATGACTTCAACTTTCTTTCAGCGCATACTTTTATTAGTCCTTTTGGCCGGTTGCATGACCGGTCTTCACGCACAAGAATATAAATACGAGATCGGAGGAATGGCAGGCGGAGCCTTTTATATGGGCGATGTCAACAAGAACGCTTTTTTCAAAGGGCTGAATCCCGCGTTCGGAGCCGTTTTTCGCTATAATCCCAATTTCAGGTGGGCTTTAAAGACCAATCTGATGTGGGGGCAGGTTTCAGGTACGACGGAAGGGCAGCAGAATGTTTTTCCGGACCGTGCACAAGGTTCTTTCAGTCGGAGCCTGATCGAACTGGGCGGGCAGATGGAGTTCAACTTCTTTCCGTACAGTGATAAATTTGCGTATTCAAACGCAAGACGTTTCACTCCCTATATTTTTATGGGATTGGGGGTGACGGTAGCGCCGGGTAGCGGGAAGACTTTTGCCGGTCCGAACATTCCGCTCGGTATAGGTTTGAAATACAAGGTTAAGAACAGGATCAACCTGGGATGCGAGTTCTCGTTCCGTAAGCTATTTGGCGACGGTTTGGACGTGACGGACGACAGCAATGCGTTTCTGGATGATCCCTACCATATGAAAGGTAGTTTTTTGAAGAATAAAGATTGGTATTCTTTTTTGTTGTTTACGGTTACTTGGGATTTCGGTCCGCGGTGCAGGACTTGCAACAATGCGAAGAATATAGATAATATACAGTAGTTATAGATGAAAACACTATGTCGCTGATTGAACAAATAGATAAAAATCGATTGCCGCAGCATGTGGCGATTATTATGGACGGTAACGGACGTTGGGCCAAAGCGAAGGGAAAAGACCGGAGCTATGGACACCAGGAGGGCGTTGTCTCTGTCCGTAAAGTCGTGGAAGCCGCTACAACCGTGGGTTTGAAATATCTGACGATGTACACGTTTTCGACAGAAAACTGGAATCGTCCGGAGGCGGAGGTACAGGCGTTGATGAGCTTGCTGGTCGCAGCTATCCATCGCGAGACTCCCGATCTGATGAAAAATAACGTCCGTCTGATGGCGATCGGCAATCTGGATCGCTTGCCGGCAGATGCATATGCCACTTTGCAGGATTGTATTGCACAGACTTCAGCCAATACGGGTGTTACGCTCATATTGGCTTTAAGTTATTCGGCCCGTTGGGAAATAACCGAAGCCGTGAAGCGTCTGGCCAGGGAGGCGGTGGAGAAAAAAATGAACCCTGACGATATAAGCGAGGCTGTCGTCTCGGATTATTTGACAACCAAAGGTATTCCCGATCCGGATTTATTGATCCGTACCGGAGGAGAACAACGCGTCAGCAACTTCCTGCTTTGGCAGTTGTCATATGCCGAATTCTTCTTTACCGATGTGTATTGGCCGGATTTTAGAGAAGAAGAGTTGTATGGAGCTATATTGTATTACCAGCAGCGTGAACGGCGCTTCGGTAAGACAAGCGAGCAATTAATCTTATAAACAATAGCTGTTATATGTACAAAAGAATAGTGCTGTTTTTCATGTTTCTGGGATTTGCTTTCGGGGCTTTTGCTCAGGAAACTGACACTACCAAGGTTGAAGAGCCGGCAGAAGTGCCGGTCATTTCCTATTCGTCACCTCCCAAAAAGTATAAAATTGCGGATATCAAGGTGACAGGGATTAAGAATTATGATGATTTCGTGTTAATAGGCTTTTCCGGTTTGTCGGTAGGGGATGAGGTTACTATACCTGAGCCGGGCGGGGCGATTACAGATGCTGTAAAGCGTTTCTGGAAACATGGACTATTCTCGGATGTAAAGATTCTGGCAACTAAAATAGAGGGAGATCAGGTTTGGTTGGAAATCCAATTGAAACAGCGTCCGCGTATTTCGGAAGTCAACTATCATGGTATCAAGAAGGGGGAACGTGAAGATCTGGAAGCCCGTCTGGGGTTGCGTAAAGGATACCAGGTGACTCCTAACCTGATCGATCGTGCGACCACGCTGATCAAGAAGTTCTTCGATGGCAAAGGCTTTAAGAATGTGGATGTCGAAATCCTTCAGAAAGACGATATCGCACATGAAGGTGAAGTGATCGTAGATATCAACATCAACAAGAACGAAAAGACCAAAATCCATAAGATCCATTTCGAAGGAAACAGTGCGTTGACTGATCGCGACTTGAAAAAGGCGATGAAAAAGACGAACGAGAAGTTCAGCCTGTTTAACGACTGGAAGAGCAGTATCTTGGAAGCATTCAGCACGAAGAAATTTACGACTGAAGAATACGAAAACGATAAGAAACACATTATCGAGAAATATAATGAAAAGGGATATCGCGATGCTGTTCTTGTGGAAGACAGTGTTGTGAACTATAACGATAAACGTGTGGATATCTTCTTGAAAGTGGAAGAAGGTGACAAATATTACCTGAAGGATATCAACTTTGTCGGTAATACGAAATATCCGACGGAACAGTTGTTATATATTTTAGGAATGAAACCTGGCGATGTTTACAACCAGAAGAAACTGAATGAACGATTGACGACCGACGAGGATGCCGTTTCCAACTTGTATTATAACAACGGTTACATTTTCTTTGGGGCGGACCCGGTAGAAGTGGACGTCGAAAACGACTCCATCTCTTTGGAAGTGCGTATTCAGGAAGGCCCTCAGGCGACTATCAATCGGGTGATCATTAACGGTAATGACCGTCTGTATGAAGATATCGTGCGCCGTGAACTCCGTACGAAGCCGGGTATGTTGTTCAGTCGCGATGACTTGATGCGTTCAACCCGTGAAATCGCACAGATGGGACATTTCGATCCGGAAAACTTGGTTCCGCAACCAATACCCGATCCTGATAACGGAACGGTGGATATCCAATACAACCTTGTGTCCAAGGCAAATGACCAGATCGAGTTCTCTGCCGGTTGGGGACAAACTGGTGTGATCGGTAAGTTGAGTTTGAAGTTTACGAACTTCTCCATGAAGAACCTGCTGAATCCGAGTACATATAAAGGCATTATTCCGCAGGGTGAAGGACAGACGCTGACGTTGAGCGGCCAGACAAATGGACGTTACTATCAGGCATACAGCATATCGTTTATGGATCCGTGGTTCGGAGGCAAACGACCGAATACATTGTCCGTGAGCGCCTACTTCTCCAAACAGACGGATATCAGTAGTAATTATTTGAGCAATAACAGTTATGGTTATAACCCGTATTACGGTTATGGCGGCTATCCTTACTATGGCGGCTACGGTGGCTATGGTTATGGCTACGGTTACGGTTATGGTTATGGCAATTATGGTAACTATGAGCTGGCCTATGACCCGGATAAGTCGATCATGATGTTCGGACTTTCTGCCGGTTATGGTAAGCGCTTGAACTGGCCGGATGATTACTTCCAGTTTATGGCGACTCTGAACTATCAGTTGTATATGATGAAAGACTGGGATTACTTCCTGGTAAATAACGGTAACTGTCATAACATCAACTTGGAATTGAATTTGCAGCGTAACTCTATTGACAATCCGCTGTACACACGTAAAGGCTCCCAGTTCATGTTCTCGGTTGCCGCCACTCCTCCTTGGTCTTTATGGGACGGCAAGGACTATAAGAATATGAGCGATCAAGATGAAGCCAAGTTCCGTATGATCGAATATCATAAATGGAAATTCAAAGCGAAGATATTCTCTCCGCTGGCTCCTCTGACAGTAAAACGTACGCCGGTATTGATGACACGTGTCGAATACGGATTTCTGGGTTCTTACAACAAGTATAAGAAATCGCCGTTCGAAACCTTCTATATGGGGGGTGACGGTATGAGTGGATACTCAAGTACCTATGCAACCGAAACGATCGGTTTGAGAGGTTACGAGAATGGTAGTATTGCCGGTAACGGTGGCTACAATTCCTATGGTTACGCTTACTCCCGTCTGTCGATGGAGTTGCGCTATCCGTTCCTGTTGGAACCGTCTTCGACGATCTACGGTCTGGTATTTGTGGAAGCGGGTAATGCTTGGAGAGATTTGAAAGATTTCAATCCGTTCCAATTGAAGCGTTCTGCCGGTGTCGGTGTCCGTATCTTCCTCCCGATGATCGGTTTGATGGGTATCGACTGGGCTTACGGTTTCGACCGTCCTGATGGATACGATCAGAGAGGTGGTAGCAACTTCCACTTCATTATCGGTCAGGAATTTTAGAAAATTGAACATTGAATGTTCAATATGAGATAGAAAAGACAACCGGATTTGTTTCCGGTTGTCTTTTTTGCGTTTGGGCATTCTTTGCACCGTACTTGGCAAGTCTGTTAAATTGTTAATTGTATCTTATTAATTTTCAATTTTCAACTTTCAAATTTCAATTCTCTTATCTTTGCAGTCAGAAGGTGTAACTATAAATGACATGTGTATGAAAAAGATTATTGCCTTAAGCTGTCTGTTGTTCCTCTGCTCGTTTGCAGGGCACGCACAAAAGTTTGCATTAATAGATATGGAATATATATTGAAAAATATTCCGGCTTATGAAATGACGAATGAGCAGTTGAGTCAGGTTTCCAAGAAATGGCAGAACGAAGTGGATGCTATCCAGCAGGAAGCGCAGAACATGTACAAGACTTACCAGAGCGATCTTGTATTTCTGTCTGCCGAGATGAAGTCGAAACGTGAAGAAGCGATTGTTCAGAAAGAACAGGAGGCACAGGATTTGAAACGTAAATATTTTGGTCCTGAAGGCGAACTGTTTAAAAAACGTGAAAGCCTGATGAAGCCGATACAGGATGAGATCTACAATGCTGTGAAGGAAATCTCCGAAGACAAAGGTTATCAGATGGTCATGGACCGGGCGTCGTCAATGAATATCATTTTTGCTTCTCCGAAGATCGATATAAGCAATGAAGTCCTGATAAAGTTAGGATATTCAAAATAAATGCTTACATTTGTGCGCTTTAATGAAGCAAATTAAGAATATGATTAATAACAAGTAATATTTTATAGGAAAATGAAGAAACTGATTATTTTTTTGTTGATGATGCTCCCGCTGGGCGTTTTTGCTCAAGAATCTAAGATTGCGATTGTAAATACGCAGGAAGTGATCCAGGCTATGCCGGAATTTGCAACGATGCAGAAACAGATGGCTGATATGGAAGCCAAATATAAAAACGAAATGCAGGTGATGCAGGATGAATACAATAAGAAGTATTCCGATTTTGTTGCACAGCAGGATTCATTGACAGAAAATATCAAAATGAGAAGAATGCAGGAATTGCAGGATATGGAACAGCGTACACAGAACTTCATCCAGATTTCTCAGCAGGATTTCCAGAAGAAGCAGGGTGAGTTGTTTACTCCGATCCAGGACAAACTGAAAAATGCAATCAAGGCAGTCGGTGACGAAAAAGGATATACTTATATTCTGGATCCGCAGATTGTTCTTTATCAGGGTAATACTGCTGTTGACGCAACTCAGTTCGTAAAAGCTAAGTTAGGTATTAACTAATATAATTAGCAAACATAAAATAGCGAAGACAGAAGTCCTCGCTATTATCTTTTAAGGCACGGATTTCACGTATTTACACGGATAAATTTATTTTCTTTCCGCGTTTTCAGTGAAATCCGTGCTTGAATTATATATAAATAAACAACTTCTCTCATGTTTTCATCAGTACCAGGTCCGATTGGTATCTTCGACTCCGGTTACGGGGGGCTTACCATTTTTGATAAGATCAGAGCAGCAATGCCGGGG
>ENA-ORTG01001225-ORTG01001225.1-human-gut-metagenome-genome-assembly--contig:-NODE-1225-length-24293-cov-5.358982_pt1 | contig 24293 bp, 22 predicted proteins | sample MGYA00241906_ERZ509176 | MGnify/ENA primary metagenome ERZ509176 (study PRJEB26280, sample SAMEA2338811) | human gut metagenome | biome: human gut; feature: human-associated habitat; material: faeces...
GTCGCCGAAGCCGGTATGACCGAGCGGCAGCACCTGCCAGTAGGTCTGGTGTGCGTCCGCGAGGAAGTCGATGAATTCGCAGGCCGTCCTGCCCATCGTGCCTACGCCGTGCGGCGAGGGCAGCGAGGTCACGTGCGCGAGCACGCCGCTGGAACGTTTGAACATATTTATCTCCCCTTTGTCTCAGAAGCAATTCCGTGCGCCGCTTTCAGGGCAATGCCGCATAGTTGAACAAAAGCGATTTCATTGTGCGGTGTTGCCGTATATACTGTGCACCGAATTACTATCATTATAGCACAGCTGCACGAGTTTCCCAACACCAAAGTGCATTTTACTCAGATTTATACAGTTTTCGAACAAATTCCGCATTTTATATTGTGCTCTGCCGTCTGTCTGTGCTATAATAAAGTGTTGGAATCACTGAACCAAAATACGCTGTATAAAGGGGAATATATCACGCATGAGAATGCGCAAGAAGAAAAATCTGGACGTGCGTTTCGCGGCCTGCGCGGACGTCATGGTCTTTGAGCCCAAGCAGCTGCGCGGCAAGTGGCGTGCGCTGTTCGGCAACGACAATCCGCTGCACCTCGAGATCGGCTGCGGCAAGGGCCGCTTCACCCACGGCACCGCCGCGGCGGAGCCGGATGTGCTGTTCATCGCCATTGAGATGGTGCCGGACGCCATGGTGGTGGCCATGGAACGGTGTGTGAATGACGGTCTCACCAATGTGTTTTTCGTGGACGCCAACGCCGACCAACTCCCCCAGTTCTTCGCCCCCGGCGAGGTGGACCGGATCTACGTCAACTTCTGCGATCCCTGGCCCAGCAAGCGCCATGCCAAGCGCCGCCTGACTCACGGCAACTTCCTGAAGCTGTACCGTCAGGTGCTGAAAATGGGCGGTCAGATCCACTTCAAGACTGACAACCAGCCCCTGTTCGAGTTCTCCGTGGAGGAGCTGCCCCAGTTTGGCTTTGAGCTGTCTGAGGTCACCCGGAATCTCCATGAAAACGGCCCGGTGGGCGTTATGACGGACTATGAGGCCAAGTTCCACGAGCTGGGCCAGCCCATCAACCGCTGCGTGGGCACCATGGTGGACTGGGAAGAACCGGAAGTTCCGGAGGACGCGGAACCCGCTGAGGAAACTGTTGAGGAATAAGAACGGGAGGACGCGCCGATGGGCGCGTCCTTTTACTGTTTTCTGTAAAGACAGCCCTCTCCCCTGTTTTTCAAAATCTACACGCAAAAAACCTCTTCGGTTTCCCGAAGAGGTTTTTGTTTGAAGAACTGTGTAATTAAGCCTTCTTGGCGATCTCGATCAGCTGAGTGAATGCAGCGGGGTTGGAGATAGCCATCTCAGAGAGCATCTTGCGGTTGATCTCGATGCCGGTGACCTTCAGGCCGTGCATGAAGGTGGAGTAGTTCATGCCGTTCATCTTGCAGGCAGCGGAGATACGGGTGATCCACAGGCTGCGGAAGTCACGCTTCTTCAGCTTGCGGCCGGTGTAAGCGTAGGTCAGGGACTTCATGACGGCCTGGTTCGCCATCTTGAAGTGCTTGGACTTGGAACCCCAATAGCCCTTGGCCAGCTTCAGAACTTTATTTCTTCTCTTGCGCGTCATCATCGCGCCCTTGACTCTTGCCATTTGTAGTAGCCTCCTATTTCAAACGTCTCGTTACTTATTTGTAGGGGATCATCTTGCGGACAGCGTCCATGTTGGTGACGTCCGCATAACCGCCTGCGCGCAGACGACGAGTGCGCTTGGTGTCCTTCTTGGTGAGGATGTGGCTCTTGAAAGCCTTGGCGCGCTTGACCTTGCCGGTCTTGGTGAGATTGAAGCGCTTCTTGGCGCCGCTGTGAGTCTTCAGTTTCGGCATTGTAGTTGCTCCTTCCGTGTATTGAAATCTCTTGAAATTTACTTGCTCGTCTTGGGAGAGAGGAAGATGGACATCATACGGCCCTCCAGCTTGGCGCTCTTGTCCATGTTGGCCACCTCGGCGCACTGCTCAGCAAACTGGTTCAGCAGATCCCGGCCGATGTCCGTATGTGCCATTTCGCGGCCGCGGAAGCGGACGGAAACCTTCACCCGGTTGCCATCGGCAATGAACTTCTGGGCGTTCTTGAGCTTCGTGTTGAAGTCTCCCACGTCGATGCCCGGTGACATCCGGATCTCCTTGATCTCTACCACATGCTGATTCTTGCGGGCTTCCTTCTCCTTCTTGCTCTGCTCAAAGCGGAACTTTCCGTAGTTCATGAGCTTGCAGACGGGGGGGACGGCCTGGGGCGAGATCTTGACAAGATCCAAGCCCTGCTCATCCGCGATCTTCAGGGCCTCCTGGGAACTCATGATGCCCAGCTGCTGACCTTCAGCGCCGATGAGTCGGATCTCCTTGTCGAGAATGTCCTCATTCAGTTCATGCATTTGCTTAGCTATGGTCGAAGCACCTCCTTCTAAAAATCACAAAACGCGGATACCATTTTGGCATCCGCGCAACAACAAACCGCCCTGCGGCAGTCTGGTAACAACGCTGTTGACCTCTTTGCGTCATGCTGGAGGTGAGGCGGATGCGATCAGCCTTCTTTGTTTTGCCTTGATAGTATACCAAACCATTTCTGATCTGTCAACAGGAAAATCAAGAAATTTTTTCTTTTTTGTGAATAGTTTTCCCCGCGGCGGCAACACTATCTTCTGTACGCAGACCGTCCCCCCGTGGGGACAGGAAAGGAGGCACGTTCCATGCAGGAGAAAAACCGGGAGAGCAACCAGAAAAACGCTCAGAAGGAGCCCAACGAGCAGAAGAACCAGAAAAACGACCGCAAGTAAGCCGGCAGCCATTGATCGCGAAAGCGGTCCGGAGTTTTCCGGGCCGCTTTTCTTTTGATTTTCTCTGCGTTCATTAAACCAGTTTTCGTCAATGGGCGATTCAGCGAGGGATCCCGTCACGCGGCGGCTGCGTTCTTCGGCCGGCTCAGATGCCAGATCATGCCGATGGCAAAGCCGATGACCGCCGGGAGCAGCCAGCCCAGATTCTTGTCGAACAGCGGAAGATTGGCAGCGGCGAACCGGATCAGCCCGTCCAGATGGAGGGCCGCCTGAGCGGACCCCGGCAGGGTCTTCATAAAGTCGAATAGCGCGGCGGCCCAGGTGGGGATCATCACAGCGATGTACACAATGCGGTCATGCCCGAAAAATCTGCCGATAAACGCTAAGGTGATCAAGGCGATGGCAGGGGGATAGATCAACATGAGCACTGGGATGGAATAGTTGATAATGGCACTGAGGCCCACGTTGGAGACAGCGAAGGAAAAAGCCGTGAACAGAATGGCCCAACCCCGGTAGGAAAACTTTCCGCCGGTCATCTTGTCGAAGGTCTCTGCGCAGGCGGTGACCAGGCCGATTGAGGTTTTCAGGCAGGCGAAGGTAATGGTAACCGCCAGAATGAGCTGCCCCACGCCGCCCAAGTAATGCCCGGCGATCTGCGTCAGGGCCACGCCGCCGTTTTCAGACAGTTCAAACAGCCCTCTGGACTGAGCGCCCACCAGAATGGACACCACATAGATCAGTGCCATCAGCAGGCCCGTGAGGAGACCGGAGGAGAGCACGTCCTCCGCGATGGCGTCATCATTGGTCACGCCCATGCGGCGGATCACGTCAATCACCACGATGCCGAAGGCCAGACCGGCGATGGCGTCCATGGTGCCGTAGCCCTCGATCAGAGAGGGGAAAAACGCATCGCTCTGATAGGCCGCCACCGGCTCCACGGCAGACGCGGCGGCACCGGGGGCCAGCAGCGCCGCGATCATCAGCACGGCAAAGAAGATCAGGAAAATAGGATTGATGATCTTGCCGATCCAGACGGTGATCTTGCCGGGGCGCAGAGAGAAAAACAGTACGAAGGCGAAAAACACGGCGGAGAAAATCAGCAGATACAGCCATTCTGCCCCGCTGTCCCTCAGCATGGGCGCAACGCCGGTAGTAAAGGACACCGTGGCGCATCTGGGAATGGCGAACAGCGGCCCGATGGTCAGATACAGCAGACAGGTGAAGAAGATGCCGTATCCCTTGCTCACCTTGCCGGCGAGGGTCTGTAAACCGTCGGAATGGGTGATGCCGATGGCGGCCACACCGAAAACGGGGATCCCCACCGCCGTAATGATAAAGCCGATCATGGCGGGAATGGCGTTCCGGCCCGCCATCTGTCCCAGATGGACCGGGAAGATCAGATTGCCTGCGCCGAAAAACATGCCGAACAGCGTCCCGGCCACCAAAAGCTTCTGCCGGATCGTCAGCTTCTTCGTTGTCATGGAACATCATCTCCTTTATGGGTCTTATCATATAGGAAACCCTTGCAAAAGAGAAACGCAGGGTTATAATAGTTATATGACAAATCGTAATACATAGTTGAAGGAGGGAACCATGGACAGCAAAAAGCTGGAGATCCTGATGACGGCAGTGAATCTGGGCAGCTTTTCCAAGGCCTCCGAGGTGGTGGGTTACACACAGTCCGGCCTGACCCACCTCATCAACGGTCTGGAGCGAGAGATCGGCATGGCCCTCATTCGCCGGGACCACAGCGGCATTTCCCTGACAGAGAACGGTGAGGCTCTTCTGCCCGCCATCCGGGATTACCTCAGCGCCACGGCGAAGCTGGAAAACCAGATCGCCGCCATTACGCAGAAAAAGGCAGAGACCATCCGGGTGGCGGCCTATGCCAGCCTTGCCATGCACTGGATGCCGGAGATCCTGTACCGGTTCCGCCGGGTGTGCCCGGACACCGACGTGGATCTGCGGATGGTGGACCACGAATTGGAGCCCTTTGAGCTGCTGGAGGAAGGCCGCACCGATGTGATCTTCGCCGCAAGGCAAAGCCATGTCAACTGCGACTGGACACCGCTGTACAACGACATTATGTACGCCATCCTCCCGGAGGATTACCCCACCGGGGGACGGGACTCCTTCCCCATCGAGGAATTTGACGGAAAGGAATTTCTGATGCCCTACGGTCGGTTCGACATTGACGTGAACGCCGCCCTCAGTCCCAGGGGCGTCCGACCCCAGATCCGCCCCTGTCATGTGGACGATGAAACGGTGATCCGCATGGTCAGCAAGGGACTGGGCGTCTCCATGATGACGGAGATCATGATGCGCGGCAGGACGCAGGGTGTCCAGACGCTGCCGGTCACGCCGCGGGCAGGCCGGGAATTGGGCATGGGGATGCCTCTGCGGAAAAATATGCCGGAGGAGGTCCTCCGTCTGCGGGACTGCGTGCTGGATTTCATCCACGAACTGTGACCAACCGGCACTCCCCTGTTGTGATTCCATTCAAAATCAGCTATACTGAAATTCAAATTCTAAAAAAGGCGGTAGAGCCATGAATCTCTGCGACGAACTGACGATCCGGATGCTGCTGGAACGCCACGGCTTTCATTTTTCCAAATCCATGGGGCAGAATTTTCTCATCGACCCCCAGATCCCCGCCGACATTGCGGCAGCGTCTCAGGCAGACGAGACCTGCGGCGTGCTGGAGATCGGCCCAGGCATCGGCCCTCTGACCTCCGAACTGGCCCAACGGGCCGGAAAGGTGGTCTCCATTGAGCTGGACCGGGCGCTGCTGCCCATTCTGGCGGAGACCATGGCCCCTTATTCCAATGTAGAGATCGTCCCCGGAGATGTGACCCGGCTGGATCTCAAGGCCCTGATCGGCGAAAAATTCGCTGGCCTGCGGCCCATCGTCTGCGCCAACCTGCCCTACAACATCACCACGCCCGTGCTGACCGCGCTGGTGGATATTCCCGCCATCGAGTCCATCACCGTCCTGATCCAGAAGGAGGCCGCCCAGCGGCTCACCTCCGCCAAGGGCAGCGCCGACGGCGCGTTCCCCCTGCGGCTGCAATACGAAATGGAAACAGAATGTCTCTTTGACGTCCCCCCGGAGAAATTTCTGCCCGCCCCCAAGGTGACTTCCACCGTTCTGCGGTGCGTCCGCCGGAAGGAGCCGCCGGTGGCCGTCCGGGATGAGGCGTTTTTCTTCCGGGTCATCAAGGGAGCCTTCCTGCTGCGGCGAAAAACCCTGTCCAATTCCCTGTCCGCTGCTCTGCCGGGGTGGGACAAGGCCGCCATTGCCGACGCCATCGCTGTCTGCGGCCTGCCTGCATCGGTCCGGGGAGAGGCGTTGACGTTAACGGAGTTCGCTGCCCTGGCAGACGCGCTGGCGGAGCGGAAATAACCGCCGCCCTGCCGCAAAAAGTCACAAAAGGAACCGTCCTCTTTGCCGGAACTTGTCATCTTCATAACTTGCTTTTTCCCCTGCGTTCCAGTATCATACAGTTATCAACCATGATTACAAGGAGGTATCCCGATATGTCCACAAAGGCCTATTATCCCAGAGCCGAGATCGGTCCCGGCCAGGTGGGTTTTTCCAAGACCCGTTCCATCATCGAAGCTCCGTTCTACGGCAACAATGTCATCAAGGTCAACACCTTGAAGGAAGCCTATGAGCTGGCCAAAAATTCTCCCGGCACCGTGGTCACCGATATGCCCGTCTACCGGGGCGAGGAATTCGGTCTGGAACCGGACGCCAAGGTCCTGCTGTTCAATGACGGCTCCATCACCGGCCGCTACGCCCCCGCCCGCCGCATCACCGGCAAGCCCGGCGTGGACACCGCCGCCCTGGATAAGATCGTCATGGACGCCGTGTATGACACCCGCTGGAAGACCATGTATCACGCCGAGGTGTTCATCGGTCTGGACCCCGAGTTCATGGTGAAGGCCCATCTGCTGATCCCTGAGGGTGAGGAAAACCTCCTCTACAACTGGATGCTGAACTTCCAGTATATGTCCACGGAATATGTGAAGATGTACAAGAACTCCAAGCCCGTAGGCGACGGCAAGGAGCCTGACATCTACATCTTCTCCGATCCCCAGTGGACCGGTGCCCCCGGTCAGGAAAAGGTCTGCGACCCCAAGTGCCTGTGCTACTTCAACACGGAGACCAACTGCGCCGCCATCCTGGGTATGCGCTACTTCGGCGAGCACAAGAAGGGCACCCTGACCCTGGCCTGGGCCATCGCCAACCGCAATGGCTACGCCAGCTGCCACGGCGGTCAGAAGGAATACACCCTGGCGGACGGCCACAAGTTCGTCTCTGCCGTGTTCGGTCTGTCCGGCTCCGGCAAGTCCACCCTGACCCACGCCAAGCACGGCGGCAAGTATCCCTCCATCAAGGTGCTCCACGATGACGCCTTCATCATCAACTCCGACACCTGCGCCTCCATCGCTCTGGAGCCTACCTATTTCGACAAGACCGCCGACTATCCTGTGGATTCCCCGGACAACAAGTACCTGCTGACAGCGCAGAACTGCTCCGCCACGCTGGACGAGGACGGCAAGGTGGTGCTGGTCACTGAGGATATCCGCAACGGCAACGGCCGGGCCATCAAGTCCAAGCTCTGGTCCCCTAACCGGGTGGATAAGATCGAATCCCCCGTCAACGCTATTTTCTGGATCATGAAGGATCCCACCATCCCTCCCATCGTGAAGCTGAAGGGCGCGTCTCTGGCCTCTGTCATGGGCGCTACGCTGGCCACCAAGCGTTCCTCCGCCGAACGGCTGAAGGAGGGCGTAGACCCCAACGCTCTGGTGGTGGAGCCTTACGCCAACCCCTTCCGCACCTACCCGCTGGTGAATGACTACGAGAAGTTCAAGAAGCTGGTGGCTGAGAAGAACGTGGCGTGCTACATCATCAACACCGGCGACTTCATGGGCAAGAAGGTCCAGAAGGAGGATACACTGGGTATTCTGGAAGCCGTGGTGGAGGGCCGTGCGGAATTCAAGCCCTGGGGCCCCTTCTCCGACATTGAGATCATGGAGTGGGACGGCTTCGTGCCCGACCTCACCGACAAGGGCTATGTCGCCCAGATGCAGGCCCGTATGCAGGACCGCCTGAACTACGTGGAGGGCCTGAAGGACGCTGAGGGCGGCTTCAATGCCCTGCCGGACGATGCCGCCGACGCCATCCGCAAGGTGGTGGAGCAGGCCAACAGCCTGTAAGCAGCATTTCCGCAAATAAATACAAATAATGAAAAGGAGCGTGTTCCGGTTTCGGAACACGTTCCCTTTCATTGTTTTCCCGGGAAACATCCGTCAAAGCGCGCTCTTTCCCGGCAAGCCGCCAAAAGCTCACAAAAACCGGCCTGCCCGTAATTTTGCGGGCAGGCCGGTTTCTCAGTTCAAGCTGTTAACGCTCAATCTTCCAGCAGATAGACAGTGCCCGTCCGGCGGCCGAACTGGATGCACTCCTGATAGCTCTCCATATACAGATCGATCTTGGGACCCTTCATGCCGGTGTCCTCGGCACGGGTCAGGCCGTATTCCATACCCTTGGCCACAACGTACAGATCGGAGCCCAGAGGGAACACCCGCTTATCCACGGCGGCCACGCCCTTATGGACGGTGGTGCCGGTGGCGGTACGGGTCCCTACGCCGTCATACCCGGCGGTATAGGCGGTGGCGGTGACGGTGACAGCCTTGCTGAATTTCATAGTGCCGCCAGAGGCGAAGGTCAGGTAGCCGGAACCGTCGCTCTGGGTGGTGACGTTCACCAGCTTGTCATCCGGCTCCACATAGGAGACCGCCGTTCCCCGTTCCACCACCTCCGTTACGCTGGTGGTGGAAATTTCCTCTACATACTGGCTGGTGACCAGCTCGCCGCTGACCCAGGTCTGCTCATAGATGGCTGTGTGCTGGCCGTCCATACCCTTCCGGGCCACCCGTTCCTCGCCCTTGGGCAGGTCCGGTGTATCCCGGTAAACCGTTTCGTGCTCCGCCTTTTCCGTCACCCGTTCGAAAACCGTCAGGTGATCGGAGATCGTCAGCATCACGCTGTTTTCCATCAGCTCGATGCCCACCATCTCCCGGGAACCGGGGATAATATCCATACGGGAAAGGAACTGCTTCACCGTTTCCTTCCGGGCGGTGGCAGTGATGGTCTCGCCGCCCCGGCGGACAGTCACCATGGTACCCTCCGTCAATACGGCGTTTTCACCGCTCTTGCCGGTATCCAGGTTCAAAAGCAGAGATTCGATGCCGGAATGGCTGTCATCCAGCGCTGCGGACTGCTCTCCGTCGCTGAACAGATACAGGGCTTTAGCCCAGCCCGTGGCGCCCGCCATGGTGACGGACAACAGCAGCAACAGAGTCAGACAGCGGCACAGCCATACCGTTTTTGGAGTGTGTAAATGTCGCAAATGTAAGACCTCCTGACAGCGCCAAATAGCGCCGTTACTGTTTTGTTACTTTTGTAATTTATCCAAAACTGGGTCTAAGTATACCTCCATCTCCCACTTTTGTCAAGTTTTCGCCTATTCTGCGATTTTATGTCCACCACAATCCCGCAAAAACACGATTTTCATTTTTTAGATTTTTCCAACCTCGATCCGCAAAAGTTACAATTTGTAACCGATTTTCTGTTAAAAAAGTACCGGTATCCGAAACCGGACACCGGCGCTTTTTCAGGTGTACGCTGCCTCTCAGCCCTGGACCTCCGGGGTGAAGCCCAGATCCTCCAGCTCGCTGACGGCGGTCTTGACGCAGTTCTCGCAGCCGTCGATGGTGACGTTCTTCGCCGCCAGATCTACCCGGAAGGTCAGTTCCGCGGCGGTGAGGGCGTTGGTGATGCGCTTCACACAGTTTTCGCACATCATGTCGGGTACTTTAATCGTTGTCATTTCAAATTCCTCCTTAAAATATTGGATGTTTATTTCATCATTTTCTGAATGGTGGCCACCAAATCGTCCACCACGTCCAGATCACCCTTTTGAATGTCCGTCACCACGCAGGTACGGATGTGCCGGGCCAGCAGTTCCCGGTTGAAGGCGTTCAGCGCCGACTGGATGGCGGAGACCTGGGTCAGGATATCCGTGCAGTAGGCGGAATTCTCCACCATCCCCCGGACGCCCCGTACCTGCCCCTCAATGCGGCTGAGCCGCTGCAACAGGGCTTCCTCCTCCGTCCGCTCCCGGACCTTCCGCCGCTGGGAACAGCAGCAGTTTTTTGTTTCCTCTGCCATTGCTTCCTCCTTTTTACAGCTTCACGGTGCCCAAACGCAGGGCGTTGCCCACCACGCACACGGAGCTCAGGGACATAGCGGCTCCCGCGAACATAGGGGAGAGCAGCGGCCCGCCCAAGGCGTACAGCAGTCCGGCGGCGATGGGGATACCGATGGTATTGTAGCAGAATGCCCAGAACAGATTTTGCTTGATGTCCCGCAGGGTCAGGGCTGACAGCCGCAGCGCCCGGGGCACATCCTCCAGATCCGAGCGCATCAGCACGATGTCGGCGGCTTCGATGGCAATGTCGCTTCCACTGCCGATGGCACAGCCCACGGTGGCGGCGGTAAGGGCCGGGGCATCGTTGATGCCGTCCCCCACCATCATCACCTTGCGGCCTGCCGCCTCCAGCTTTTGCACGTGGACTGCTTTTTCCTCCGGCAACACCTCCGGGATCACCTCGTCCACGCCCACAAGGGCGCCGATGTGCTCTGCGGCGGCGCGGCTGTCTCCCGTGAGCAGCACCACCCGGAGGCCCTGCTTGCGCAGAGCAGCGATGGCGGCGGCGCTGGTCTCCTTCACCGGGTCCGCCACGGAGATCAGCCCCAGCAGCGCCCCGTCAGCGGCGAAGAACATGGGCGTTTCCCCCTGTCCCGCCAAGGCGTCAGCCTTTTCGGAAAGGGCGGAGATGTCCACGCCGCTTTCCTCCATCAACCGGCGGTTGCCCGCCCGCACCGTCCGGCCGGAGAGGACCGCCCGAAGGCCCCGTCCGGGGAGCAGTTCAAAATGCTCCGGCTGCTTGCCGGTAGATAGTTTTTTCTCCTGCGCCGCCTGTACGATAGCCGCCGCCAGAGGGTGCTGGGATATGGATTCCACTGCCGCCGCGATGGTCAGCAGCCCCTCCGCCGTACCGCCTGCGGGACAGACCTCCGTAACGGCAGGCTCGCCCTTTGTCACGGTGCCGGTCTTGTCCAGCACCACGGTATCCACGGAGTGGGTCACCTCTAAAATTTCACCGGAGCGGATCAGGATGCCGTGTTTCGCACCCAGACCGGTGCCCACCATGATCGCCGTGGGCGTAGCCAGACCCAGCGCGCAGGGGCAGGCGATCACCAGCACAGAGGTGAACACCCTCAGAACAAAGGTAAAGTCCTTCCCAGCAATGGCCCAGATCACCGCCGCCAGCACGGCGATGGCAATGACTGTGGGAACGAAAATCCCCGCCACCTTGTCCGCTGTCCGGGAGATGGGGGCCTTTTTGCCCTGAGCATCCTCCACAAAGCGGATGATCCGGGAGAGGGTGGTGTCCTCCCCCACCCGTGTGACCTTCACATACAGCACGCCGTTTTCGTTGACGCTGCCGCCGATGACCTCGCTGCCCTCCGCCTTTTCCACCGGCAGGCTTTCGCCGGTGAGCATGGCCTCGTTGACGCTGCTCTCGCCCTTTACCACCACACCGTCCAGCGGGATCCGGGCGCCGGGCTTTACCAGCAGCACGTCCCCGGCCTTGACAGAGGACGTGGGTACCTCCTTGCCGCTGTCCGCTAAAAGGGCAGTGTCCGGCGTCAGCCGCATGAGGGCGGTAATGGCACTCTTGGTCTTTTTCATGTTCCGGCTCTCCATGAACTTCCCCAGCGACACCAGCGTCAGCACCACGGCGGAGGATTCGTAGTAGAGATTATGCACATGGCCGTGAACATCATCGGTGATCAAAAACATCATCACCACACTGTATACAAAAGAGCAGGCAGAGCCGATGGCCACCAGCGAATCCATGTTGGGATTCCCGTGGAACAGTGCCTGAAAGCCGTTGATAAAGAAATTCCGTCCGCAGTACAGCACCGGGATCGCCAGCATCAACTGCAAAACGGCGAAGTTCATAGGATGAGTGTGCATGGAGAACAGATCCGGCAGCGGCAGGGCGGGCAGGCCGAAGGGCAGCATCTGCCCCATGGACACATACAGCAAGGCACAGGAAAAGATAGCCGAAACGATCAGTTCCCGCTTTTTTCGCCGCAGTTCCGCCTCCTCCGGGTCCTCGCCGGTCTGGACCGGAGCCGCTTCCTGCTTTTCCTGATGGAGCTTGGCCCCGAAGCCCGCCTTTTCCACCTTGGCGATGATCTGCTCCGGCGTCACCTGCGTTTCGTCGTAGACGATGGTCATGCGCTCCGCCACCAGATTCACGTCGCTGCGCTCTACCCCCGGCAGCCGCCGGGTCACTTTTTCCACGGACGCGCTGCATGCGGCGCAGTGCATCCCGGAAATGTCATATACTTCTTCCCGCATGGGGGTTCCTCCTTTAAGACGGTAAATTGCTTTCCTGTCGACCTTTCCCAAAACCGACATTCCTATTTCGTTTGCATCATATACCCCCACGGGGTATTTGTCAAGCAAAAAAACAACGCGGACAGGCAGACCCATCCACGCCGTTTTCTGTTCCGTTTCCCCGCCCCGCTTCAAGCGCAGGTCACCCTTTGATGATGGTCATAACTGCCGGCAGCAGCATCAGGATCGCCAACGCGCCGGTGCCCCACACGATGTTGTAGCTGACGGAATCTTTATCCTTTTCCCGGCAGTCCAGTGCGGAGAGGAAGGCATATCCCGCCTCCAGGCCGAAGGCAAGCGCCGCAAACAGCGCAAGCCCCCGCCATTCCAGTGCGGACAGAGCGATATAGATGGCAAAGCCGATGCCGCCGATGATGGCCCCGGTGTTCAGCTCCTTACCGGGTTTCAGCCAGATGTCTTTTTTCATATCTTCGTTCCTTCTTTTTCTTTAGTATCCGTTGACGATCACGTTCAGCACCTTACCGGCCACCGTTCCGGCCACGGCGTTTCCGCCGCCGCCGTTTTCCACCAGCACCACAAAGGCGTAAGGTGCGTCCTCATTCCGCAGAAAGCCCGCGAACCAGGCATGAGGTGTCTGTCCCGTCCCCACCTCCGCCGTGCCGGATTTTGCGCACAGTTCCATGTTGGGAAAGCGCTTGGTGCCGTAAGTCTCCGTCACGTTATTGGCCATAAAGTTCGCTACGGTGGCCGCCGTTTTGCTGTCGATCAGTTGTCCTGTGTGCTGAGTAATGTGGGGCAAAGATGGGATCCCCAGTGAGGACACCGTTTTCCGGATCAGATACGGTTCCGCCGCCTTGCCGCCGTTGGCAATGGCCCCCATCCACAACAGGAAGGCACAGGGGTTCACCTGATCGTGGTATTGGCCCACACCGGCCCAGCCCAGCTGCCCGTCGGCGATGCCGTCCCAGTTGAACGTGCCCTTGGCGGTGGGCAGACCGTCCACGGAATAGGCGCTGGTAAGCCCCGCCTTCTCTGTATACCGCCGCAGGGTATCTGCCCCCAGCTCCTCCGCGATCTGAGCAAAGGCCGCGTTGCAGGAGTGGGCGAAGGCCTCTTTCAGTGTCTGCTCCCCGTGGACGCCGGAGCAGGTGATGGTCTCGTCCCCGATCTGGACGCTGCCGGTGCAGTTCCAGGTCCGTGTCTCCGCGTCCGGCAGGTTCTCCAGTGCCGCCGTCAGGGTCACGGTCTTGAACACAGACCCCGGCACAAAGGCGGAGGAGAGAAACCGGTTCAGGTACGCGCCCTTATAACGGTCATTCTCTTCCAGATTCTTGGGCACATTCAACGGATCATAGCTGGGCGCCGACACCATGCACAAGATCTCACCGGTCTTGTAGTTATACACCGCCACCGTCCCGGCGTGGCCGCCCAAAGCCCTGTACGCCTCGTAGTTATACCGGGCGTCCAGGGTCAGGTACAAATTGCTGCCCCGCTCCGCGCCGAACGCGCCGTTCACCAGATCAAAGCCGGTCAGCTTGTCCGCGAAGGCGTTGAGAACGCCGGTGCCGATCTTGCCGTACAGGTCTCCCACCGCGTGGAGGGTGGCCTTGCGGACGGTTTCGTTTTCATAGTAGGTGCGGTGGCCGTTTTCCACGGAGGACAGCACATCCCCGTCCCGGTCCAGCACCGTGCCGGAGATCAGCACGCCGTCGGAATCGTACAGATGGCGGTTAAAGGCAGAGGAGGCCCACTTGCCGCCCTCGGCAAAATATTTGATGAGGAACACGCTCATCCCCGCCGCCAGCAAAATCGCCAGTGCCATGCAGATCACGGCCCGTTTTTCAATCTTCCGCATGACCGTCCTCCTTTTCAAAGGCATCCTCTGCCGGTGCCGCCATACGGGCGGCTTCCTCGTCCAGTTTCCGCTCCGCCGCCCGGCCGATGGCAAAGCTGGCGTCCGCACGGGTGTCCATGGTCTTCAGATACGCCAGCAGCCCCCATGCCGACAGCATGGCGGAGCCGCCGTTGGACACGAAGGGGAAGGTCACGCCGGTGAGGGGCAGAAGATCCACGGAGCCGAACACATTCAGGCTGGTCTGAAACACCAGCAGGGAGCCTGCCGCGCAGGCGGCGATGGTATAAAAGCTGGATCGGCCCGTCCGGGAGGCGCGAACGGCGAACCATGCCAAGGTCAGGATGCAGGCCACCGCCAGCAGCGCGATAACCAGCCCCCATTCCTCGCATAACATGCCAAACACCAGATCCGTGTCCCCGGCAGGGATACGCTCCAGCCAGCCGTTTCCGGCACCCATGCCGAACAGTCCGCCGGAGGCCGCCGCCGACATGGTGCGGGTCTGCTGATAGCCGGAGCCGGAGGCCGCCTCCCAGGCGTGGCCCCACGCAGCGAAGCGGCTCAGAATATAGGGCTTGAACTGTACGATGATCCCCGCGCCAAAGGCCGCGCCGCCGCAGATGAGGGCCAGAGTTGCAGCGTCCCCGGAGCGGAGATAGGCGATGACCAGGAAGGTCACAAAGAAGATGGCCGCCGTGCCGAAGTCGCTCATCAGCCCCAGCAGGCCGATGCACACGCCGGTGAGCACGATAAACAGCGCCAGGTTCCGGCGGCGGAACAGCCGTTCCAGCGTGGCGGAGCCTGCAAAAATATAGCAGATCTTGGCGATCTCCGAGGGCTGGAAGGATATACCGCCCAAGGTGACCCAGTTGGTCGCGCCGAATTTAGCCTTGCCCAGCACCAGCGTAATCCCCAACAGGCCGATGGCCCCGGCAGCCATGAGCCAGCGGCGCTTTTCCACCCGTTCCAGATCCCGCAGGAATAGCCCCAGCGCCAAAAACAGGCCCATGCCCAGAACGATGGCCAAAAGCTGCTTGGGAAGGCTCCCCGGTGCGCTGGAAGCTGTCACCGCAAGGGATAACGTCGAAAGATAAAAGGCGATGGTCTCCAGCTCAAAGCCCACGCAGCGGCCCAGCCGCAGCGCGGCGGCGTAAAGCCACATGACCACCGTGAGGGTCAGGAAGCAGATGGGGATCACCGGGCTGGCCTTCTCCCCCGCCGCCAATGTTAACTGAATGGCGGTCAAAATCTGAAATACCGTCAGCCACAAAAAAGAGGGCCACATGGCGGCGGGCCGCTCCGCCTGCCGCTTCTTTTCCAACTCCTCCCGCTCTCCTACCGTCTGCGGCAGAAACACCAGCGGCACACCCCCCAGGGTCAGGGTATCCCCCAGCTTCAACGGGGCCTGCTCTGTCACAGGGGTCCCGTTGACGGCGGTGCCGCCCTTGGAGCCAAGATCATACACCGTCCAGGCTCCGTCTTCACCACGGCACAGCGCCGCATGCTGCCGGGAGATGCTGGGATAGTTCAGAATCGCATCGGCGGATTTACCCCGTCCCAGAATATTTTCCCAATGGGTCAGGGGGATACTGCCGCCGCCGGGCAGGCTCAACTGGGCCCAGACCTCCGGCGTGTGGGGGATCCGCAGCAGGGACCGGATGGCCCGCACCAGAATCAGCGCCGAAAGCACCGGAAACAGCAGCCGTGCAATGGCCGTGTACCAGCCGGTAATCAGAGGATGGGCACTCAGCCACAGGGACAGCGCAGAAAACAGTTCCTGCATCCCATTCCCTCCTTTCCGAAAAAACAGCTTCAGACCGAACCGGCGGAGTCTGTCTCCGTCAGCCGGAAATCAGGGTTATTATAGCATTATCCCAATAGCCTGTACACCCTTGCCGACGGAAAAACACAGTCTTTTGTTCTTTTTTCTGTTTTTCACTTGACCGTTTGTTAAAAATAGATTAAAATAATTATCCGTATGTACGAATATATGTCTACTCGGGGCGGGGACCGTTGTTTCCCGCCTTGATCTACCATCTATAAATAGGAAAGGCCGATCGATCATCATGAATCATCCATACAAAACAAGGGAAGGCGGCGCTACCGTCACCATCTTTGTCCCCTATGACTGCAAAAACCACTGCCCCTTCTGTATCAATAAGGAAGAATACGGGGACATGACCGGCTTCTCTCTGGAGAAGATTGTCCAGAGCATCCGCCGGATGGATGCCATCACCCCCAAATGCGATTTCGTCTTTACCGGCGGCGAGCCCTTTGCCGACATTGAAAAGCTCCAGATCATGCTGGATGAGATCCCCACTACCCACCGGGTGTTCATCAACACCACTCTGCCCGTCTCCAAATGCCAGACGGAGGAGGACATTCTGGCCTTCGCGGAGCGGAATAAGCACAAGATCACCTGCATCAATGTATCCCGCCACATGCAGCACTATGTGGTGGAGTCCAATGACTCGCTGCTGACCCGGCTGCCGGTACCCTTCCGGATCAACTGCGTTCTCTACAAGGATTATCCCAAGGAGAACCTGATCCCCTTCATTGAGCGCTTCCGCAAGCTTCCCGGCGCCAACATCCAGTTCCGCTTTGACTACACTGCCACCACTCCCGAAAACCTCTACGAGCCGGACAAGATCCTGCACGATCTGAAGGAGATCGCGGAATACACCGGTCTGGACGGCTGCCGGATGCGCTGCGGCTTCCACTTCGACTACAAGGGCATGGAGCTGACCTATCACAAGACCCTGCCCTACTCCACCATCGTGGAGACCGATCCCGCTGACGGCGTTACCTATGATATTCTCTATGACATCCTCATCAAGCAGACCGGCGAGATCCATTCCGACTGGACCGGCGTGGTGATGGACGTCCCCGCCTATGAGAAGGTTGTCTTTGAGCCCTATGACCTGAAATGGCTGGAGGGCGGCCCCCGCAAATAAGCTGACAACCCCCAGAAGCAATGCTTCTGGGGGGTCTTTTTTCTCCCAATTCAGCTTTGTGCTCCTGGCAGTTCCGTCCTCTTGTTTTTCAGAGGATCTGAAAGAGAAACCCAAAGCGACACCGCATATCGGTTCTTCAAGCAGCACCCCCAGACCGGAGTCTCCGGTCTGGGGGTGTATCAGCTATATGATCTTGCGCGCTCTGTCTCAGTTCCGATTGAACAGATTGGCCGCCCACATACCGGCATCGCCGAAGCCGCCGCTGGGGTCCTCCGGGGTCGGAGGCTCCGACGGGATCACGATACCACCGGTGGGGTCCTCGGGCAGGTTCGCGTCCCCGAAGCCGCCGCTGGGATCGTCAACCGACGGGCTGTAGTTGGGATCATTGGGATCATCAACGCCACCGCCGGGGTGATCCGGGTCCACCGGCGTCATGCCGGCATGGGCCGGACAGCCGATGACCTCTGGGTAGGTCTCTCCGCCACTTGCCGTAGGCGTGGGCTCCAGGCCGATGGCCCGCTTCATCTCGATCAGATGGAACATCTTGTCCGGGTTCTTGGCGCTGTCGGTGGCGATGGACGCATAGCGGGTGCCGTCCGCCTTGAAATACTCGGCCCGCTCAAAGTCCAGCACACCCACCTGCTTAACGGCAGAGGAGGGACAGCTATCGGTGGCAACGCACTTGCCCTCGGTGCAGTAATCCACAAAGGTGTGGAGATTGCAGCTCTCCGTGGGAGCCGTGCCTGCCGCCACCGTGACCTGAACCGCCCGGCTGCCCCGGATGTCAGAAAGGCACGCATCGGTGCACCGCAGGCCGCTGTCGGCGCAGACCGTCACCTGCTCCAGGCCGCTGGCAGGCTTTGCAAAGCTCTTATTCTCCAGATGCTCGTGGACCTTCTGCATGACCGGCTTCCACATGGTAATGGCCGGGTTGCCTGAGGCGGAGATCTTCTCGTTGGTCTTGGGATAGCCCGTCCACACGGCGGCGCAGTAATAGGGGGTATAGCCTACGAAATAGCGGGTCTTGGAGTTATCCGTGGTACCGGTCTTGCCCGCGATGGTCATGCCGCTGAACTTGGCGGAGGTACCGGTACCGGCGTTCACCACGCTGGTAAGCATCTGGTTCATGAAGTAGGCCGTGGTCTCCTTCATGGCCACATGGGTCTCGCCCTCGTTTTTCAGCACGGTCTCACCGTTGCTGTCCCGGACCTCGGTATACATCTTGGGCGAATTGTAAACACCGCTGTTGGCAAAGGCAGAGAAGGCCGCCGCCATCTCCACAGTGCTCAGGCCATAGGTCAGACCGCCCATGGCCAGCGGGGAAACGGCCATATCCTCCGGCACCAGGCTGAGGCCCAGCTTCTCCGTGGCGTAAGCGTAGGAATCCACCACGCCCAGCGCTTCCACGGTCTGAACGGCGATGGTGTTGATGGAACGCCGGACGCCCTCGCCGATCATGGTCCAGCCGGTGTAGGTATTGGGGGAGTTCTTAGGCCAGGGAGAATTGTTCATAAGCTCCACGGGGTAGTTATCAAAGGTGGTGGCCGGTGTCACAGCACCGGCGTCCAGCGCTGCGGAATACACCGTCAGCGGCTTGATAGAAGAACCAACCTGATGCTTCTGGACCGCATAGTTGTCCACCAGATTTTGGGTCTTGGGGCCCATGGCGCCCACCATGCCCACGATGTTGCCGGTATAGGGGTCCATGATGGTGATACCGGATTGCAGCTGGTGGCCCTTGGCAGAGTGTACATTCAAATTGCTCAGATCTGCGTAGACATCCTCCGCGATCTTCTGGATATCCGGGTCCATGGTGCAATAGATCTGATAGCCGCTGTTGTTCACCAGCCGCTGGGCCGCTTCATAAGAAATGCTCTTGGCCTGGGCCAGATCTGTGGTCACGTCCTTGATGAGCTGCTCCACGAACCAGTTGTTGATCTCGATACCGTCGGTCTTGACCAGCTCGCTGGCGTCTCCGGAGGTATCTGTGAAGTTCAAAGGCTCCGCCTTGGCGGCTTCGCATTCCTCTTTTGTCAGATAAGGCTTTCCTGTGTCCGGATTGATGACCTTAGACATCTTGTCCAGGATCAGTTCCTGGCGCTTCTTGTTCAACTGCCGGGGAGTGACGGTGGTGCCGTCCTTCCGGGTGTAGGTCCGTTCATATTTGGGGTTGTAGAGGGACGGGTTGTTGGTGATGGCGATGATACAGGCGCTCTCCGCCGCCGTCAGGTCCTTGGCGGACTTGCCGAAGTAGTATTCCGCTGCCGTTTCCACGCCGCCGCAGCCGCTGCCTAAATAGATCATATTCAGGTACAGCTCCAGAATCTGGCTTTTCGTGTTGTTCTTTTCAAATTCCAACGCCCGGAAGATCTCCTTGACCTTGCGGTTGATGGTATTCTGATTCTCGCCGGTCATGTTTTTCAGCATCTGCTGGGTGATGGTGGAGCCGCCGTAGCTATCGTTGCTGCCGGTGAGGGTCAGCAGCGTAGCGCCCAGGGTCCGCTTCCAGTCTACACCGTGATGGCTGAAAAAACGCTCGTCCTCAATGGACACCGCTGCCTGCCACAGATAGGGAGACATATCGTCAATGTCGATCAGGACACGGTTCTCCTGCCCGTGGACCTTCTGGAACTCCACCCACTGACCGCTCTCCTTGTCCTGATAATAGACCACGGAGCTCTGGGACATGGTGTAGTCCTCCGCCCGGACCTCCAGCGTCGGCAGCAGAGATGTATTCACATACTTCATGAAAATCCCCAGCAGCATGAGCGTTGTGCAGACGCCGATCAGGACCAGGGTAAAGACCGTCATCACAACGCCGCCCGCCACATGACCGGGCCGGACCTTCCGCCGTTTGCGGGAATGATCCGCCCCCTGGGGATGCGTGTTTCTTCTTTCCTCCAACTTGGAACCTCCTTTTGTGATCCACAAGGCGGTTTCCCTTCAGGAAACCAACCCACAATACACCATTATCAAGTCCATTATATCATCCCCTGTCAACTGCGAAAATGTCGGATTCAACCGGCGAAAAGTTTCCGCTTCCATAGATTTTACCAAATTTTTCTGAAAATTTCTGTCACATAACTTTCGTACTTCGCTGCTTTTTCACGGTTTTCGCTCTTGCAATCATCGTTTTCTTCCGTTACAATAAGGGCAATCCTTCCCCGGAGGGACAGACAACACGAGAAAGGGTATACAAAGATGAGTGAAGATTTCGGCCCCACCTTTATTACCGTGACCGACGAGGACGGAAAAGAGCTGGTTTTGGAATTTGTAGACGCTCTGGAGTATAACGGCCAGATGTATCAGGCCTTCTTCCCCGCCGAGACCGAGGGGGAAAACGAGGATGATCCCGACAACGGTCTGGTGATCCTGAAGGTCATCCACGAGGATGGCGAGGATCTGCTCTCCACGCTGGACTCCGACGAGGAGCTGGAGGCGGTCTACGAGCAGTTCATGGAGCTGCTGTTTGACGAGGACGAGGAATAATTCCTCCGTTTCCACGCAGACTTTTAAGGAATACGTCATTCCGCGTGTCCTGCGGGGTGCGTGATAGATCTTTTTTTAACCCACATTTCGTTATTAGGGATGCACCTCTCAGGGTGTGGATCGCAGGCCTCCCGGCTGCCGTTCGCGGTTGGAAGTTGGAAGCGGTAAAGCATTCTGGAAGCAACCCACCTGTGCTTGAAGGTGCAGGTTATAACGAGGTCTACACGGCCGCCGCGGGACAGCTTTATACGACAAAAAGGACTGCTTTGCAGTCCTTTTTTCAGTTTATTTTCAGGTATGTGTCATACAATAAGCACAGTTTTGCCCCGGATGGCATCAAACGTGATCTGGTACTTGCATATCGCGGCGCAATCCTTTATAATGACGGGGTATGTGACAAATCATGCGGCGCTGTGCCGCGCAACAACGTTTAAACTTGAGAGGATGGACAACAAATGAGCGCATCAAGAGAAAAAAAGCTCCGGCAGGATCAGACGGCCTCCGGCTATGTGGATCCCAAGGCAGAAAAGGAGCTGGAAAAAAAGAAGGCTGAAAAGCGCAGCAACGTTCTGTACAGCGTCATCGCCGTACTGTTCGTGCTGGTGGTGGCAGCCAGCTTCCTCTGGCGATCCAATGTGATCTCCCGCAACGCCACGGCCCTGACCATTGACGGCGAAACCTACAATGCCGCCGAGGTGAATTTCTATTATCAGAATGTTTACCGCGGCTTCCTGCAGAGCAATTCCTACTTCATCAGCTATCTGGGTCTGGACACCAACGCCTCCCTGAAGAGCCAGACGGTGAACGCCACCGCCGCTTCCATGATGGGCGTAGAGGAAGGTTCCTCTTGGCATGATTATATCATGGACAACACTGTCAAGCAGATGACCATGGTCCAGCGGGGTCTGAAGCAGGCACAGGAGGAAGGCTATCAGTTCCCCGCCAGCGTGCAGGAGCAGTATGAGGACTCCCTGAATTCCCTGAAGACCTCTGCGGAATCCACCGGCATGTCCGTGAAGGCATATCTCCAGAGAAATCTGGGTGCCATCATGACGGAGAAGGTCTACAACCAGCAGGTCCTGCGGATGCTGCAGTATCAGGCATACGCCCAGAGCTATTCCGACAGCCTGACCTACACCGACGCGGAGCTGGAAGCCGCCTATCAGGCAGATCCCAAGGCCTATGACAAGGCCGCTTGGGAGTATGTGGTCGTCAGCGGCGCTGCCGATTCCACCACGGATGCCGACGGCAACACCGTTCAGGCCACCGATGAGGAGCAGGCTGCTGCCAAGGAGGCCGCCAAGGCCACCGCAGAAGAGATCCTGGCCGCTTACAACAGCGGAAAGTCTCTGGAATCCATTGCCGGCAATTATGAAAAGGCCACCTATTACAACACCACCGACGCCACTTATTATGACGGCGTTGTGGGTAACTGGCTCTTTGACGATGCCCGCAAGGACGGTGACACGGAGATTCTGGAAGTTGGAACCAACTATTATGTCGGTCTGTTCCACAGCCGCGGCCGCGAGGAATACAAGACCGTGGACATCCGTCACATCCTCATCACCCCCGAAACCGGCACCAAGGCTCAGGGCGACGAGGGCTATGAGGACGAGCAGACCCAGCTGAAGGCCGCCGCCCGCACCAAGGCCGAGGAAATTCTGGCCCAGTGGAAGTCCGGCGAGGCCACCGAGGATTCCTTCGCCCAGCTGGCTCTGGAAAACTCCGCCGACGGCTCCAAGTATGACGGCGGTCTCTACACCCGGGTCACCAAGGGCTGGGCTGTGGAGGAGTTCAATGACTGGTGCTTCGACGCTTCCCGCAAGGATGGCGACACCGGTATCGTGGACACCACTTACGGTTCTCATGTGATGTACTTCGTGGGCTACGATCTGCCCGCTTGGGCGGCATCCGTCACCTCCGATCTGCAGGAGAAGGCCTCTTCCGAGTGGAGCACCGCCCTGTCCGAAAACGCCGATGTGCAGCAGAGCGACTTCGGCATGAAGTTTGTGGGTTAAAACACAGTCATCGGCCCACTATTCCCGAAACAAAGGGCCGGCTTTTCAGCCGGCCCTTTTTGATCTTTACTTTTGAAATTCGGAGCGTTTTATGGACGAGCGTTTTTTGCGAAATGAAATGTTGTGGGGCAAGGAGGGGCAGGCTCGCCTGACCGCCGCCCACGTCATCGTGTTCGGACTGGGCGGCGTGGGCAGCTATGTGGCAGAGTGTCTGGCCCGGGCCGGTGTGGGCGAGCTGACGCTGGTGGACAGCGACACCGTGGCCCTCTCCAATCTGAACCGTCAGTTGGAGGCGCTGGACTCCACCGTGGGGCTTCCCAAGGCAGAGGCCGTGGCCCGGCGGGTGCGGGATATCAACCCCTATGCGGTCCTGCATCCCATGGAGGCCCTGTACAATGCCGACAACCGGGAACAGTTCTTCCCTGCAGGCTGCAGGTATGACTATATTGTGGACGCCATTGATCTGGTGAGCTGCAAGCTGGATCTGGCGGAGACCGCCCGGCGGCTGGACGTCCCCCTCATCATGGCATTGGGTACCGGCAACAAGCTGGACCCCTCTCTGCTGCGGCTGGCGGATATTTCAGAGACCTACGGCTGCCCGCTGGCCCGGGTCATGCGGAAGGAGCTGCGGAACCGGGGCATCCTCCACCAGACGGTGGTCTTTTCCCCGGAACAGCCTGCGCCTACCCAGCAGCTGGAGGCTCCCCCGCCGGGACGGCGGAGCGTTCCCGCCAGTAACCCTTGGGTTCCCGCCACTGCCGGACTGCTGATGGGAAGCAAGGTAGTCCGTGACCTTATCGCCCAAAAGGAGGCGTAATGTATGCTGACCGGAACGATCATCAATTCTCTGACTATTCTGGCCGGGTCCGCTGTGGGGCTTGTCCTCCGGGCCGTCACCCGCCGTTCCTCCAAGGAGGTCTCCGCCGACGGTCTCGGCGGTCGGCTCCAGACCATCATCATGCAGGGCATGGCCTTGTGCGTTCTGTATATCGGCGTCAGCGGATGTCTCAAGGGGCAGAACACCCTGACCGCCATCCTCTCCATCGCTCTGGGCGCCATTATCGGAGAGCTGCTGGATCTGGACCGCCGGATGCGGTCCCTGGGGGATTGGGTCCAGACCCGGACCGCCCGGCTGATCCACACGGAGGATGGCGCGCCCAGCATCTCCGACGGGTTTGTCACCGCTTCCCTGCTGTTCTGCGTGGGGGCCATGGCCATCGTAGGCGCTCTGGAAAACGGCCTTACCGGAAGCTATGACACTCTGAAAGCCAAATCTATCATCGACGGTATCAGCTCCATCGTGTTCGCCTCCTCCTTGGGAGTCGGCGTGGCGTTTTCCGCCGGGGCCATTTTTCTCTATCAGGGGGCCATTTCCCTTTTGGCGGGGCTGCTGTCCCCCCTGCTGGGGGACGCCGTAATCGCGGAGATGACCTGTGTCGGCTCTCTGCTGATCGTGGCCCTGAGCCTGAATATGCTGAACGTCACCAAAATCAAGGTCATGAACCTTGTCCCGGCTATCTTTCTGCCGATTTTGCTGTGCTGGTTTATGTAAACCTCGTGCAAAAGGGACGCCATCTTTGCAGATGGCGCCCCCCAGCGTGTCGAAAAAGTCTTTTCTCCCCGCTGAGCCAGTTTTCAGAACTTTATAA
>ENA-ORTG01001228-ORTG01001228.1-human-gut-metagenome-genome-assembly--contig:-NODE-1228-length-24272-cov-4.269645_pt1 | contig 24272 bp, 26 predicted proteins | sample MGYA00241906_ERZ509176 | MGnify/ENA primary metagenome ERZ509176 (study PRJEB26280, sample SAMEA2338811) | human gut metagenome | biome: human gut; feature: human-associated habitat; material: faeces...
AGAAAAGGAAGTTTATGATATTGTTTTGAATTTTGCAAAAACAGACAAACGCATTTCTTCCAGAGAGAACTTGTCTCCCTGTTCAGCCATTATCTGCTGTATAGCTTCTGCTACTACTGGATTCATGGCTGCAAAGTTAGGTTTCTTCATGATTCCTCCTTTCACCGAGGGCTGGCTACCCTCTAAGTGTAAAGGATTTCATGAAATCATGATTAGCTATTTTCATCCGGCCAAAATTGGCGATTTCCGCCCGGCCCGGAATGGCTAATTCCGCCCGGCGCTAACAAGGTAGTGTGCGATTGTCGCTTGACCACCCCTAAATGAACGAATTAACAGGGTAACAACCGCCTTGTCCATTAGCAAAAATTTTTTCCGTTTTTTTCTTCAATTAGCAGAGAGGGCATTTTCATTAGCAAAATAGCGAAAATCCTGCTAATTTTTATTAGCAAGCCGTCCACCTGAAAGGCGGACGACATTAGTCCTAATTTCCATTAGCTGACGGAGATTTTGCTAATGAAAATCTGTGACTTTTACGATTTTTCACTTTTTCCGTAAAAATGAAAAAACGCCGGAAGCCCTTGATTTTACTGGGTTTTCCGGCGGAGTTTTTGGCGTTCCCGAGGTGATTCGAACACCCGACCTACCGCTTAGGAGGCGGTCGCTCTATCCAGCTGAGCTACGGAAACATTGTTTGCAATCCTCATTCTACCCGTTAGGGGAGATTTTGTCAACGGAAAAAGTTTGGGTAGGGGACTTCCCACACCGGTGGTAAAGTGTTATAATCTACTCATATTTGTGCCGAAGACACCGGAGCAGCTGCGATGCTCCGTCCCATTTTAGCGCCCTGGCGGGCGCAGTAAGGAAGTATAAATAGAATATGATGAAACGAGAAAAATCCTGCGGTGTGCTGGTACTGCGCCAGCAGGAGGACGAACTGTATGTAGTACTGCTGCGCCACCGCTTTGGCGGGCACTGGTCCTTCCCCAAAGGCCATGTGGAGGCCGGCGAAAGCGAGCGCCAGACCGCCCTGCGCGAGGTGAGGGAAGAAACCGGGCTGACCGGCATCAAACTGATGGATGGATTCCGGGAGAGCGTGGAATATTCCCCGAAGCCCGGGGTAAAAAAACAGGTGGTGTATTTCCTGGGCACCACCGAGCAGGAAAAACTGATTCGGCAGGAGGAGGAGATCAGCGAGATCATGTGGGCGCCGCTTTCCCGCGCTGCCGAGCTGGTTTCTTTTGCCAATGACAAGCGGTTGCTGCGCCATGCCCAGCGTCGTTTGGGGCTGCTACCTACCGAACCGGAAGAAAAGCCGAATATGGAGGAGGCGACAGAATAAAATGTTGCCGAAAAAACAAACGCCCCTGGTCCGGGCGGAAACAATTTGCTGTACTCTGGCGGCAGTGATCGTGGCGATCTGCCTGGCGCACCACCCTGAAACCAGCTGGCCGCTGGCGGTGACGCTGGCGTTGCTGATCGCGGCCAATGTGCTGCAGATCCTGCGTGATCATAAGGACCGTAAGGACGAAAAATAACCGATGAAAAGGCTTCGCAGATGGCGGAGCCTTTTTACTGCCCTATAAAGGAGAAATTATATCGGTTTGCCCATAAAGCCGCCTGAATACGACACCAGCCTGCGGCAAAATACGGCGTAGGGCAGGGGGTAAGATAATAGCGGACAACTATTTTACCCCAAAGGAAGTGCAAAATACCATGATGGATCACATGACGGAAGTAAGCGGGCTTTCCTGGCCGCGCAGGATATTAAACACCCTGCAAAACGATGACCGCCTTTTAGCGGGCGGGGCGGCATTCCTAGGCGGGCTAATGACGGCCATGGGACGCATCACCGGGGAGGTAGCGCCGTTTGGGGTGGCCTATGCGGCAGCGGCTCCCTGCAGAATGACTGTACCGGCGCTTTTGGGAGCGGCCCTAGGCTACCTGCTGATGGCAGCTCCCCCGGCGGCCTGGCAGTACCCGCTGGCGGCACTGCTGGCGGTGGGGCTGCGCCAGCTGCTGGCGGTTATTACCCATAAAGCCCGCCCTTGGCAGAATGTCATAGGGGTACTTATTGGTTTGGCCGCGGCGGTCATCCTGCCCGGAGCATACCGCCACCCACTGGTGTATGATGTGCTGCTGTGGATGACCTCCCTACTGATGGCCGGGGCTGCGGCAGTTTTTCTGCAAAGGGGCCTGGCCCTGCTGGAACCTGACCGTAAAACCCCGCGGGAGCGCACCCTTACGGCTTCATTGGCGGTAGCGGCGGCGCTGTGCTTGATGGGCCTGTGCAGTATCAGTGCTGCCGGGGTATCGCTGGGGCGGGTGGCGGCCTCCGTGCTGCTGCTTATTGCGGCGGCGGGTGCAGGCAGTCGTGCCGGGACACTCATCGGGGTGATCTGCGGGCTGGTAGTGGGCTTCTCCACCGGGGAATTTACCCTTTCCGTCACCTGCTTTTCGGTTGGGGGGCTGCTGTGCGGGCTGTTTGCGCCGCTGGGGCGGCTGGGCAGCGTATTGGCGCTGGCTATCAGCTATGGCTTTTTTGCCATGCTGGCCTCCCGCAGTGTAACAGGCTTTTTGGAGGTCCTGCTGGCGGCGGGAATCTTTTGGCTGCTGCCGGCGGCGGTGCCGCGCCGGGCGGGCCAGCTCATTGCCCCCGGGAGAGAACAGAAGATCGCGCCACTGATCCTGAGCGATCGGTTGGAGGCCGCAGCCACCGCGCTGCGGGAGGTTTCCTCCACCATCAGGGAGGTGGCAGACCACCTGCAAAAAAGCACGGCCGAAAATCCGGAAATGCTTTTTGACCGGCTGGCCAACCGGTACTGCAAAGGCTGTCTGTACCAGATGATCTGCTGGCAGCAGCACTATGGCGATACGGTGGAAGCACTGGGTCGTGGGCTTTCAGCTTACCGAAAAGAGAATCACATCCCGGCGGAGACCCTAGCGGGGCTGAATGACCGCTGCCCCAGCCGGGAACGCCTGGCCGCAGCGCTGGAAAAGGAGTATGCAGGCTATCTTTCCCGGGAGGAGCAGCGGGTGCGAACGGCGCGGGTACGCAGCATCGTCACCGATCAGTTTGATGGGCTGGCCGGGACATTGACCGGCCTTTCGGAGTACTCTTGCGGGATCACCCCATGCGGGGAGGGCCTGACGCAGCGCATTACGGAAGCCCTGTTGGCGGTGGAGCGAGAGTTGCGGGAGGTGTTGTGTTGGACAACAACCGCCGGTCACTTGACGGTGCGGTTAGCATTCCCGGCAGCGCTGCTGCAGCGGGTGGATGCCGAAAGACTGCGGAAGATTATCACGACGGAAGCAGGGCTGGAAATGGCCGGGCCTGCCCGCAGCCAGCAGAATGGTGCCCTGCTGCTGACCTACCGAGAAAAGCCCTGCTACACACTGGGTCAATGGCAGGTTCAGCTCCCCGCAGAGGAAAACGGTACCTGCGGCGATACACTGCGGCTGGTAAAGGGAGAAGAGGGTATACAGGCGCTCATTCTTTCCGATGGGATGGGCACCGGCGCGCCTGCTGCGCTGGATAGCGCAATGCTGTGCAACCTGGTGGGGCGGCTGCTGGAGGTGGGAATCCCCTGTGGCAGTGCCCTGCGGCTGGTAAACAGCGCCCTGATGGTGAAGGGTGGCCGGGAATCACTGGCAACGCTGGATACTACGGTAGTGGATTGCTACACCGGTACGGCATTATTTTATAAGGCCGGAGCGGCCCCCACTTTTTTACGGCGGCAGGGGCGTGCCATGCGGCTGGAAGCCACCAGCCTGCCGGCTGGAATATTGGATTGTGTGGAGCCGGTGGAACGGCGCTTTGACCTGCGCGAGGGGGATCTCATCCTGATGGTAAGTGATGGTGTTCCCACCGAGGAACCCTGGGTGGAGGAGCAGCTGGCTGCCTGGGAGGGGGAGGACCCTGCCGAGCTGTGCCGGCGTATCGCGGAAGCCGCCCGCCTGCGCTGCCGAGAGTTAAAACCGGACGATATTACGGTGGCGGCCCTGCGGCTGGAAAAAGATTAAATCATGCCCTGTTAATATGTATTACCAAAGGAGCTGCCCAGTAAAAGGGTCGGCTCCTTTGGCTTGGATGGGAGGTTATCCCATCATGGTGCGGCACACGGTATCAGCCATGTGGTCCAGTGCCGCGCTCATGCGGCTGGCGGTGCGGTGGATGGCCCGCCGGCGCTGTGCCGGGGTGGTGTGGTTCATTACATAGGCTACGGTGCCGGCTGTGGCCGCCATAGCGATGCCGGTCATGGCGGCAGGTATTTTGCTTGTGAAGTGCATAATTCATAACCCCTTCCGGCAGAACTTTTTCTCTCTTTTCATTGTCTGCGTGGTTAGTTTGCACCGGGCCAGGGCTGCTACCCGCTGTAATGTTTGGAAATACAGGTTCTACTATTTACACAACAAAAGTGATTTTATAATAAAACAAACTATGACAATTGATATCATACACAAAAACCGTCGTTCAAACCGGCCAAAATTCCATGGCTAAGATGTTGTATTTTGCGCGGAAAATAGTTATTATCATATTATATTTTAACCAAAAACGGAAAATTTCCAGCCGGGCGCTGCCGCTTTGCGTTTTGCCTGACGGCGGAATATGATTGAATCACAAAAGGAGATCATCCATGAACCGAACTGACCGTCCTGCCCGCTGTGCCGCTGTGCACGATCTTTCCGGCCTGGGCCGCTGCTCCCTTTCCGTTATTCTGCCGGCCATGTCGGTAATGGGGGTGCAGGTGTGCCCGCTGCCGACTGCGGTATTATCCACCCACACCGGGGGCTTTGGCACCCCGGCCCGTCGCGACCTAACCGACTACCTGACCGAAGCGCTGGCGCATTACCGTACACTGGGTCTGCCCATGGAGTGCGTCTACACCGGCTATTTGGGCTCGGTGGCACAGGTTACGCTGTGCCAGGGGCTCTTTGCGGAATGGCCCGCGGCCATGAAGGTGGTGGACCCCGTGATGGGCGACCACGGCAAGCTGTACCACGGCTTTACGCCGGAACTGGTACAGGGTATCCGGGAGCTGGCCACCCATGCCGATGTTATCACCCCCAACCTGACCGAAGCAGCACTGCTGCTGGGTGAGGAGCCGAATACGGCCCCCCTTTCGCTGGGGCAGGCCCGCAGCCTGCTGGCACGGCTTTCGGCCCTGGGGCCGGGGGTAGTGGTTATCACCGGGACAGCGCTTACCACCGGGGAATATGCCAACCTGTGTTATGATCGGGAACGCGGCGGCTACTGGAAATCGGTAAGCGAATACCTGCCGGTGCGTTATCCCGGCACGGGCGATCTGTTTGCCGCAGTGCTGACAGCCGGCCTGATGCAGGGCGACAGCCCTGCTATGGCGATGGACCGGGCAACGAGGTATGTGGAGATCACCGTAAAAACGACCTTTGGCTACGGCGCCGATTCTCGCGAGGGAGTAATGCTGGAGCGCACACTGGGCTGGCTGACCCAAAAGGAGCTGCCGCGAGGCTACCGCACGCTGTAAGCCGAGGAATCCCCAGAGAGGAAGAGAGCTTACCCTATGAAAAATTCCCGTTTTACCCTGTACCGCATCGTTATCATTGGCCTGATGGCTGCTATGGTGTTTGTCTGTACCATGTTCCTGGGCATTCGTATTCCCACCCCCACCGGCACCACACAGCTCAAGACTGCCAATGCCATTTGCCTGCTGACCGGGCTGCTGTTCGGCGGTTGGACTGGCGGCCTGGCGGCAGGTATTGGCTCCGCCCTGTTCGATTTGACCTATCCTGAATGGGCCGCCGGCGCGTGGCTCACCTTCATCTTTTTCTTTGCCATGGGTGCCATCTGCGGCGGCATAGCCCACGCAGGCGGTGCAGCCGGCAAAAATAAAGCCCGCAACTGGGTCGCTGCTATCTGTGGTGCCGTGGGTTACTGGCTCCTCTATATTGGCAAGAGCATTGTCGTGCTGTGCCTGGGCGGCAGTGTCTTTTCTGCGGCATTCATTGCCACTGTTCCCAAGATGCTTACCGGCGGCATCAATGCCGTATTTGCCATTGTGGTTTCCAACCTGCTGGCAGCGCTGCTGCGCCCCAAGCTGGAATCGGCCGGTATTTATGAAGCACTGAAGAAGCACTGACATTTCCCCCTCTCCAGATATAAAAGATACGCTGCTCCTGGCCGAAAGGCCAGGGGCAGCGTATCTTTTTGCGGCAAAACGCACAGAACCTGCGCCCCAGCGTGCTGCATTGTATGATTATTCACTAAACTTGAATAATTGCGAATAATTATTCACAAAATCGCTTGACTTAATGCATATTTAGTGATAAAGTATGCAATATCAACAAGAGATGCTCCTCCCGGTGAAAACCAATCAACCCAAAAGGCTCCCGCACGGGAGAGAATCAAGAAAGGATGGAAATGAACATGAAAAAACTGATTGCGATGCTGATGGCCCTAATGATGGTACTGGCCCTGGCGGCCTGCGGCAGCAATGACACCCCGGCCGCGAACAATGGCGGCAATGACGGTGACAACGCTGCCCCCACCTATGCCAACGCGCTGGAAAAAATCAAGGGAGAGGGCGAGCTGCATGTGGCGCTCAGCCCCGATTTCTCCCCGATGGAATTTGTGGATTCCAGCAAGACCGGCCAGGAACAGTATGTTGGCTTTGATGTTTCCCTCGCCAAGTTCATTGCCGAGGAGCTGGGTGTTTCCCTTGTCATCGAGCCAATGAGCTTTGATGCCAGCCAGACTGCTGTTTACACGGCCTCCGTTCCCATGTCCATCTCCGGTTACAGCTGGACAGAGACCAGAGCCGAAAACTACGAGATCTCCGATTACTACTATGCCGGCGATAACGAGACCGAGCAGGTACTGCTCATTAAGGCAGAGGATGCCGCCAAGTACACCAAGGTAGAGGACTTTGCCGGGCAGGATGTCGGCGCGCAGAATGCCTCCCTGCAGATGCAGCTTTTGACCGAGCAGATCCCGGATGCCAACCCCATCACCATCGGTGACCTTGCCGTGGGCGTCATGGAGCTGAAAGCCGGCAACATTGAGGCACTGGCGGTCGCCAAGGGTAATGCCGATATGATCATCGGCGCCAACCCCGACCTCGTCATCTGCGAGTTCCAGTTCGAGGTCAAGGCCGAATACGAAGCCAATGTTATTCTGATGACCAAGGGCGAGACCGAACTGCTGGAGGCTGTTAATGCGGCACTGGCCAAGGCGTATGAAGCCGGTCTGTACGGCACCTGGTATGATGCGGCCGTCGAGCTGGGCAAGAGCGAGAACGCCAAGGAGCTGACGCTGGATTGATAAGAAGATAGACATTATCGATTGACTGCCGGAGCCGTTTAGGGCTCCGGCGGCCGTGCTAAAGGGAGAATGACCATATGACAGGAGCTAAATTTTGCGATTTTGAGAAGATGGCAGCCATCTTCCTCAAATATTGGGATAAGTACCTCATTGATGGCGTCAGCTACACATTGCTGCTTTCCGCCATTACGGTGCTGGGCGGCGTGGTGTTTGCTTCGCTGCTGGCCCTCATGAAGATGTCCAAGGTAGCGCCGCTGCGCTGGCTTTCCACCATCTACATCGAGGTGATCCGTGGTACCCCCATGCTGCTGCAGCTGTATTTCTTCTACTTTGGATTGCCCATGCTGATACCCGCCCTCAATAAGCAGAAGTTCCTGTGTATTGCCATTGCTCTCATCTGCAATAGTGCCGCCTATGTTTCGGAGGTTATTCGTTCCGGCATTCAGGCGGTCGATCCCGGCCAGCGGGAAGCGGCGCTTAGCCTCGGCTTTGGCGAACGGGGCGCTATGTGGTTCGTTATCATGCCGCAGGCGGTCAAGAACATTCTTCCGGCCTTGGGCAATGAGTTCATCATGATCATCAAGGATACCTCGCTGGCCTCCACCTTCTTCATTGGCGACCTGATGACCCAATATCTCCAAATCCGGGGCGCCACCTACCTGCCCATCGAGCCGTTGGTCATCACCGGTATCATCTACTTTATCATGACCTTTGCTCTCAGTAAGCTGTTTGGGCACTTTGAGCACAAGATGCAGCGCAGCGACCGGCAAAGCGGTACGGCGCGGCAGCGCAAATCAAAGCGGGAAGGAGCGGTGGCGTAAATGGCGCAGAAGATCATCGAAGTAGCGGATCTGAAAAAGTACTATAATGGCGGCGCCGTTCACGCCATGGATGGCGTCACGGTGGATATCTGCCGGGGCGATGTCATTGCGGTTATTGGTCCCTCCGGCGGCGGCAAAAGCACCTTCCTGCGCAGTCTCAACCTGCTGGAGGTACCAACCGCCGGCTCTATCAAGGTGGATGGCGTGGAGATCACCGGCAAAAAGGTCGATCTGCCCCGTCACCGGCAAAAGATGGGCATGGTGTTCCAGCACTTCAACCTGTTCCCACACAAAACGGTGTTGGAGAATCTCACCATGGCTCCTATCCGCATCAAAAAGATGCCCAGGACTGAAGCGGAACAAAAAGCCATGGCGCTGCTGGGCCGGGTTGGCCTAGCCGACCGTGCTAATGACTATCCGGCGCAGCTCTCCGGCGGGCAGAAGCAGCGGGTCGCCATTGTGCGGGCGCTGGCCATGGAACCGGAAGTGATGCTGTTTGATGAACCCACCTCCGCCCTGGACCCCGAAATGGTGGGCGAAGTGCTGGAAGTCATGCGGGAACTGGCCCATGAGGGCATGACAATGGTCATTGTCACCCACGAGATGGCCTTTGCCCGCGAAGTAGCCAGCCGGGTGCTGTTTATGGAAGAGGGCAAGCTGGGCGAACAGGGAACCCCGGAAGTCATCTTTACCAATCCGCAGAGCCCTCGACTGCAAAATTTCCTAAAAAAGGTGCTGTGATAACATGGAAGAACTAAAAAAAGCGGCATTGGACACCATTGAAGAGAATAAAGAGCTGATTGCTTCCGTTGCCGATCAGATTTGGGAATATGCCGAGCTTTCCTTGCAGGAGGTGCGGTCCGCCGCCCTGTACTGCAAGGTACTCAAAGAGCAGGGCTTTGCCGTGGAGGAGGGCATCTGCGGTATCCCCACCGCTTTTGCCGCCAGCTATGGCAGCGGGCGTCCCATCATTGGCATTCTGGCGGAGTATGATGCCCTTTCCGGGCTTTCCCAGCTGGGCGGCAGTATCAAAAAGCAGGAACTGACCCCCGGTGGGACCGGCCATGGCTGCGGACATAATCTGCTGGGGGCCGGCGCTTTGGCGGCGGCACTGGGTATCAAGCATTATTTGCAGCAAAGTGGTGCCCCTGGTACGGTAGTATTGTATGGCTGCCCCGGCGAAGAAGGCGGCGCGGCCAAAGCCTTTATGGCGCGGGAAAAGCTGTGGTACGGCTTAGATGCTGCTCTGACCTGGCACCCCGATGACTGCAACGAGGCCGCGACCGGCTCCAGCAATGCCTGCATTCAGGTGCAGTATATTTTCCACGGGGTGGCCGCCCATGCGGCCGGGAACCCGGAGCGGGGCCGCAGTGCCTTGGATGCGGTAACATTGATGAATGTGGGGGTGCAGTTCCTGCGGGAGCACATGGAACCGCAGGCCCGCATCCACTATGCCGTGACCGATGGCGGCGGCTGCAGCCCCAATGTGGTGCAGTCCAAAGCATCGGTATTGTATATGGTGCGCTCCCCGCAGGTAAAAAAGGCGGTGGAGCTGCAAAAACGGGTGGATGATATCGCTGCCGGAGCTGCCCTGATGACCGGCACCACCTGTGAACGGAAGTTCATTGATGGCGTGGCGGAGACCATCCCCAACCATGTGCTGGAAGCTCTGCTGTATCAGAATTTTGCCGAAGTGGGCGTGCCCCAACATACCCCAGAGGAAATGGCCTTTGCTACAGAGCTCGCCACTACTTATGATGCCGGCGGCCATATCCCGGGCAGCGGCAGCGAAAATGCCGCTTATGCCGCCCGGGTAAAAACGCTCCTGCCCGGTACCGCTATGAATGATGTGCTGCTTCCGCTTTTCACCGGGGAAGCCTTTTGCCCTGGCTCTACCGATGTGGGGGATGTCAGCTGGCAGTGCCCCACGGCGCAGCTGCATGTGGCATCTTGGCCCAATGGCTGTCCTGGCCACAGCTGGCAGAATGTTTCCTGCGGCAAGACATCCATCGGGCATAAGGCGGCAATCACCGCCGGTAAGGTTCTGTGCGCCGCAGCCATTGATCTGCTGGAACAGCCGGAGCTGATTGCTGCAGCCAAAACGGAATTTGCAGGGCGTACCGCGGAAAGCTATACCTGTCCCATCCCGCCGGAAGCCGTGCCTACCATCCCGGATTGATTGTGGAACTTTTCGGTTTTCTGCAAACCGAAACATTGGGCCGCAGGCCAAACCGTCCTTCGGACGGTTTCAGCGGTCTACGACCGCTGGCCCGCCTTCGGCGGGCGGTCTGCGGCCCGTTCTCTCCCGCTGAACAAAGCGCAAAAAGAAAAAGCATACCTTCCCCACCATGGGGTAAGGTGTGCTTTTGTTTTATATTATAAGCTTTCCGGGTCAATACCGAACTTATCCCGCAGGAAGTGTTGGTATTCTGGGTGATCCTCCGCCTGGCGATACTCTTCCCGTACCGTCCGCCGGAGCCAGTCTGCTTCTCTTTCAGTCATTTCTTCGTAGCGGCGCAGTACCAGCAATCCCTCTTGCTCCGCCTGCAAAATGGCTTCCCACGCATCCGGGATAAATTCACAGCCTGTCGCTTCCACCGCCCCGCGGGATGTTACGGTATCGGGGATAGGAACAGGATGCCCCCGCCGGATCACCTTTTCTGCCGTATAGATGTAACCGGAAACGCCTCGATAGGTTTCTTCCAATGCGTTTGGGTAGTATTCCTCCAGCCGCTGCCTGCCATCATCGGTAAAGCCGTAGGGCCCCCACTTTTTCCATGGACCGTTGTATGCAAAGCCAGTTTCCCGGCAGTACTTTTCCACGGCGTTGGAAAGGTAAACAAAGGTGTTTTCTCGTTTTTGCGAAAAGTACAGCAGTGGGATGCCATGGTTGGAAATGTGTGGCCGCAGCTCGGTCAGCCCGCCAATGGGCGAAGCGTGATACAGCATGGTTCCTCCTTATCCCTGTCGCTGCCCGCGGAAAAAATCCGAAAGCAGAGCGGAGCATTCCTCCGCTAGTATACCGGCGGTCAGCCGAGGGGCGGCCCCCAGGTCAAGGTGTGCAAGATTTAACCGGGAGCCAAGGCAGCCGTATTGTGGGTCGGCGGCACCATACACCACCTGCCCCACCCGCGCATTCAGGATCACTCCACTGCACATGGGGCAGGGTTCCAGTGTGACATACAGGGTGCAGTTATCCAGCCGCCAGTCCCCACGGGCCTGGCAGGCCATCTCTATGGCACGCACCTCGGCGTGTCCCAGTGGAGAATGGGTCACTTCCCGGTCATTGCGGGCAGCGGCCAGTACTGTATTGCCACACACCACCACCGCACCTACTGGGATCTCTCCGGCAGCGGCGGCTTTTTTTGCCTCTATTAGGGCCAGGCGCATGTACTTTTCGTGGTCCATCCTTTGGCTCCCTTCAACAGGATTATTGGGGAGAGAGCACATGGGTCTCTGTGGGGTCCTACCCAGCTCTCCGTACGAATCTAAACAGCAGGGAACAGTGCGTTCCCCAACAGCAATAACAGCGCCAACACCAGCGGCAGCGATACCCCCAGCCGGGGGTTCCCGCGTGCCGGAGCCCATCGGGGCATCCTGCGCAGACGGAGCAGCGCAATGCCGCCTAAAATCAGCAGTCCAACCGGCAGTAGAATGGCTGTGAGCGGTGAGGGAAAATAAGTGGTCACCCATGCGATGATATTATTACACAGGTGGATCAAGATAGCCCAGCGCAGCGTTCCGGTATAAAAGGTCACGATCCCCAGCGCCAATCCGGCTGCCAGTGCGGGCAGCCATTGGGAAAGGCTGCCGTGTGCCCCCATAAATAACAGTGCGGAGAGCCATATCGCCAGCTTTTCCCCGGCCGGGCGCAGCGCGTGCAGCACTGCCCCGCGGAACAGCAGCTCCTCCATCACCGCCGGCAGTAGAACGGATCCAATCATCGAAAAAATGATCGCTAGGGGTTCTTCCGGTAGCGGCGTGGGGGTGGACATCCCGGATCCGGTCAGCATATTTTGCAGTAACAGGGTAAGAAAGTTAGCCCCCAGTAATACCGCCAACCCGGCAGGCACCACCAGCCATAGGCTGCCGTTTTGCCCTTCTCGCAGTGGGCATGGCTGGGCGGCAGAGCGCCGCAGCAGCTCTATGGTTACCACCAGCGGGATTCCCAGCATGAGAAATTGCAGCACCAGCCCTATTCCCTCCGCAGCAGTTTCCGTCAGCAGGGATAGCCACTCCTGCCGCAGCCACGCATTGGCCCGCATGGTCAGCCACAGCGTCAGCATTCCGCCGCCGACGGCTGCGCTCCCGCTGCGGTATCGCTTATCCTGCGGCACGGGCGCCGCCCCCTTCCTTGCATGCTTCCCTTTCCATAAAAACTGGCGCCCTCCCTGCCATAGGGGGCGAGCGCCGGCGCTTCCTCAAACATTAAAGCGGAACAGCACCACATCGCCGTCCTGCATCACATATTCCTTGCCCTCACTGCGGATGAGCCCTTTCTCCTTGGCCGCCTGCAGGGAGCCGCACGCGATCAGAGTTTCGTAGGGAACAACCTCCGCCCGAATGAACCCGCGCTCAAAGTCGCTGTGGATCTTACCGGCTGCCTGCGGGGCCTTTGTGCCTTTGGTGATCGTCCACGCGCGCACCTCCGGTTTGCCGGCGGTGAGGAAGCTGATCAATCCCAAAAGATCATAGCCGGCGGTCACCAACCGGTCCAGGCCGGATTGATGCAGCCCCAGCTCCTCCAGGAACATCTGCCGGTCCTCCGGCTCCATTTGGGAAAGCTCCTCCTCGATCTTGCCGCAGATGGGCACCACACGGCTGCCCTCCGCCTCGGCTATCTCCAGCACCTGCCGGTAAAGCGGGTTCTCATTCAGGTCGCCCGCAAAATCGGCTTCGCTGAGGTTTGCCACATAGATGACCGGCTTATTGGAAAGCAGCGGGCAATCGGCGATCAGCTCCTTTTCCTCCTCGGTGCAGGGGAAGTTGCGGGCAGATTTGCCCTCGCCCAGCCACTCGTTCAGCCGTTCGAAGAGCGCTGCCTCGGCCAGCGGCTTTTTGTCGCCGCCCTTGGCTGCCTTTTTGCAGCGGTCGATCCGCCGTTCCACCAGGTCAATGTCGGAGAGCACCAGCTCCAGGTTGATGGTCTCAATATCCCGCGCCGGGCCAATCTCGCCGCTGACATGGATGATCTCGCCGTCATTAAAGCAGCGCACCACATGGATGATGGCATCCACCTCGCGAATATGGGAAAGGAACTTGTTGCCCAGGCCCTCGCCCTGGGAGGCCCCCTTCACCAGCCCCGCGATATCCACGAACTCGATGACCGCGGGAGTCACCTTATCGGGGGAGTACATCTCACACAGCTTATCCAGCCGGGGATCCGGTACCGGCACGATGCCCACATTCGGTTCGATGGTGCAGAAGGGATAGTTGGCAGCCCCAGCGCTGCCGCCGGTCAGGGCGTTGAATATGGTGCTCTTGCCAACATTCGGCAAGCCGACAATACCTAATTTCATATATCTCTACATCTCCTTAAAAAATCTTTGTTTTATGGGGTTTTGCGGCTTTTTTGGGCTTATGCCATTTTTACGCCATTTCCTCATTTGGATTTATAGGATTTCATCAGTCTATACTACAAAATTATAACAGATAGATTCTTTTCCCTCAAGGTGTTTTTTTAGAATTTTGTGGTCATATGATCTATCATTATACTGTATCCTAAGTCAAAACAGGAGGACACCCATTGGGTATCCTCCCGCCTCAAATATCTATTGGGTTTTCATCGCCTGGTCATGATATAACGGTCTTTATACTCCAACACGGCTATTTCTCCGTATATTATACCAAGTGCCGCTTCTATCGTCGCACGGTCGGTATTTCTCATATCAATTTCGGTCACTATGGCGCCGTCTTGCATCAGCAGCAGGCGGTCGCAGTAGCTTAGGGCAAAGTTGGGGTCATGCAGGGTGATAAGCCCCGCCTGCTGCCGCTCATGCAGCACCTCTCTTATTTTCCCCAGCACCATATGCCGGTTGACAAAATCCAATGCACTGTCCGGCTCGTCCATCAGCATCACCGGCGTATCCTGCGAAAGGGCGCGCGCCAGTATCACCAGCTGCTTCTGCCCCTCGCTTAAAGTGGCATAGTCCCGCCCCGCCAGCTCTGCCAGTCCCAGATGGGTCAGATGCTCCATGGCAATTCGGCGGTGTGCCTCCCCGGGGGAATCTAAAAGGCGCAGTCGGGCGTTGAAACCCATCAGGACGACCTCCAGCACGGTTTTACCCATGATAGGGCTGCCCCGCTGCGGGATATAGCTCATCAGGCGGGCGCGGCTTTTTTCGTCCAGATGGGTGGTTTCGGTCTCCCCCACCATACAACGGCCCTCTTTCATCGGCAGCAGACCGCAGGCGGCGCGCAGCAGAGTGGTCTTGCCACAGCCGTTCAGCCCCAGCAGCGCGCAGAATTCCCCGCCTTCTACCGCAAGGGAAGCGCCGCGGACAATTTCCCTGCTGCCATATCCGGTGTGGATATTCCGCAAAGAAAGCAATGCACTCATACCTTGCCCTCCTTGCGCTTACACATAAAGTACACCAGCACCGGCACACCAATAATGGTAGTAAGAATACTGATGGGCAGCCCACCGGCATACAGGCTGCGGGCAAAAATATCTGCCACCAGCATTACGGCAGCGCCCACCATGGCGGAAAGCACCATAGTATCGGTATTTTCCCGTTTTATCATCATGCGCGCGATGTGTGGGGCGATGAGCCCGATAAAGGAAATCAGCCCCGTAATGCTGACGATTGAGGCGACCAGCAGGGTAGAAAGGGTAAGCACCGTCAGCCTTACCCGATACAGCCGCACTCCCAGTGTTCGGCATTCCTCTTCATTCAAAGAGAGAAGCCCCACCTGACGGTGCAGCAAAAACAGCCCCACAAAACCGATCAGCCAGAACGGCAGGATAGAAAGCACCTTGGAGGCTGTGACACCCGCAAAGGAGCCCATTGTCCAATATTCAATGGCGGCCAGGTTGGATTCGCTGTCGGCATAGTACTTCAGTAGCATAATGACCGACTTGGCGACCGCCGAGATAACGATACCCGCCAGCACATAGGTGGCGGTGGTATTGGCACGGGTCGCCCGCACCAACAGCATCACAAACGCCACGGCAAGCAGCCCGCCCGCGAAGGCGCCCAACGCAATGCCGCCCACGCCGATGCCGACACTGACGATGGCAATGGCGGCGCCCAAATTGGCACCGCTGGAAACACCGATGATATCGGGGGACGCCAACGGATTGCGAAAGATCATCTGATAAACGGAGCCGGCAACGCCCAGCCCCGCGCCAGCCATCACACCCATGCAGGTACGGGGCAACCGCAGCGTGAAAAAGACCTTGCGGGTCATGGCGCCGACCTCCCCACCGGTCAGGATAGAAATGATCTCCCGTATCGAAATGGGGTAATTGCCGATGCAGATGGAGGCAATAAAGCCCACGGCAATGCACGCCCCTACCAGCCAGTAGGAGCGGATCACGGGTTTTCGGTTTTGCAGCATGGTTTCCTGCATGTTATCTCCCTCTAATTCCACAGTGGGCTTATTGTACCGCATACGCCGTTAAAAAGCAAACAACGGGCAGAAAAAACGGGATACCGCACGCAGCAGTATCCCGTAGGTCATTCCAAAGAGGGATCAGGCTGCCTGATCCAACGCAACATGGAAGCCGTAGAAGGTGGAGTAGAACTCATCGGCATCTGCGGCAAACTGCTCGGCGGTGTACAGCTCGGGGTGCAGGGTATGCAGCATCCACAGGGTACCCAGGATACCGGAGGGAACGGGGGAATCCCAAGCCTCAAAGCCGACAGGCATCTGATAAACGGCACCGTTCTTCACGGCGGTCACATCGGCAAAGGTGGCGTTGTTCAGCACATCCTCTGCGGTGTAGTCAGGGCTGCTTACGGCAAAGTTATCGGTGGGGATCACAATTACATCGGGGTTCATGGTCAGGAAGGTCTCGTTATCGATATCGGTCCAGGAGGTACCCTCCAGTACATCACCGGCGTTCTTGCCGCCCGCGGTGGTGATGAGGGAAGCCTGATACATCTCCTTGGGGGCGGTGCGCAGGATATCGCTGGTGCTGCCGATATATACAACGGGCTTCTGCTCATCGGTCAGGTCCTTGGTCAGCTCGGCCACTGCCGCCAGCTTGGTGTTGTAGTACTCGATCAGCGCGGTCGCTTTCTCCATGCTGTTGGTGGCGGTGCCGATCAGGGTGAGCATTTCGATGAGCTGTTCATGGCTTTCCGGCAGCACCAGCAGGGTGGTGATGCCCATCTCCTGCAGCGTCTGGGCGGTGTCCTTCTGCTTCATGGGCAGGATGACGAGGTCCGGCTCGGTGGCAATGCAGGCTTCGAGGTCAAAGGCCTTGGCGGAGCCGACATCGGGCAGGTCGATAAGGGCGGGCGCCGCCAGCTTGTAAATGGGGCGCTTGGCGGATTTATGCTCAATGCCGACCATCTTATCGGAAAGTCCCAGCGCGATGCAGGCGGAGGAGGAAATGTAGTAGCCGGAAACGATGCGCTCGGGCTCTTTCTCCAGGGTAACTTCGCGGCCGGCCATATCCGTCACGGTAAGGGGGTAGGTGATGGCGGGGGTGGGAGCAGGCTCGGGATCGGGGGTAGGTGCGGGCTCATTGCCGCAGGCGGCAAAGGAAGCCACCATGATGACTGCCAGCAGCAGTGCCAGCAGTTTGTTCATACGCTTCATAAATCTTCTTTCTCCTTTTATCTAATTGTAGAATAGCGTACCGTTATTCTACTTCATGTTAAACCGTTTGTCAATATGGAATGAAAGGACTGAATCGTTTCGCGGTTCAGCATAATAAGCGCTGGATGTCCCGCGCGCTTATCCGCTGGTCAGCATTCCAGCAAAATCCGGGATAAACAGAAAACCGGTCCGGAACACCTTGCTTTGGTGTTCCGGACCGGCAGCTATTTGCCTATTGCATATGGGGCAGGACTTACACTCTCGCCATAGCCTCCTGGAAGTCCTTCTGATCGCAGAAGATCTCCTGCTTGTAGGGGTTCTTCTTCTGGGCCTTTGCCCGCTTGATGATGGAAGCCAGGATGACCACATTTACCACCAGCGCAATAATAGCCACAACGCCCTGCGCAGTGGGGTTCGCCGCCGTGGGACGAACTGCGGGGTTCATAAAGCCATCGGCGTAGACAGAAGTGATGGTGGTAAATACGCTATTATCCTGGAACAGCGGGAATACCTGGGCAAACATGCACCACAGGGCCAGGGTGTTGGCCCGGTTCTGGATCCAGCCGCCCTTGTTCCAGAAGTGGTTGGCAAAGGTGGGGGCCAGCAGCAGCGCCAGACCGCAGTACCAGGAGTGGGTGGGCAGGCAGTTGTAGGTGTACTCAAAGTTCCACAGGTCATAGGCCAGGATGTAGCACCAAGTCATATCAGGCCACAGCATGTCTTTCTTGTCCTTGGAAGAGTAGATGCCCCACCAGGCGGTCATGCAGAAAATGTTAATGATACCGGCAATGCCGTTCACCCAGTTCCACCAGCCGCCGTACAGCCACACATTCTCGGAAGAGAGCCACCAGCGGTCGCCGAATTCCATCATGGCCTTGGCGCCGCGGATGCCGGATTCAAAGTCACTGGCCACAGCGATGAGAATATTGATGGCAACAATGGCAAAGGGGAATACCTTGAACCAGTCGGTCTTGCCGATGCTCCACTTATATTTCAGCATCATAAAGCCGATGCAGCCCGCGGTGGCGGCATACAGCTTGGCATAGTGGAACCAGCTGTTCATGTTGGTGTAGGTCTGGTTGTTCAGTGCCCACTCGGCGCCATTGGCTGCGCCGATATAGATGGCGATAAAATACACTGTCAGCACAGCAGGCAGCGCCAGGAAGCAGATGATACCACCGGTCTTGGTGCGGCGGGCAAATTCATTGGCCAGCACCAAGCCGGTGAACACCAGCACGAAACCCAGCAGCTGATAGCCGGCAGTCTCGCCGTAGAGTTGGAATAACATGTTACATTCCTCCTGTTGATTTTTTGGAAACCCTCATAGTAACCTCACGGGCCGCAAAGCCTGGCCTATCTGGCCATACCAGATGGAACAGACTTTATTACTCGCCCCGAATATATCACGATAATTCATAAATGTCAATCATTTAACAAGAGAATTTCGTATAAAATGGTTGAAAAATTCAGCAAATTATCCTAAAATAGAGAAAAACGCCTTTGTGGTATGTGGCCATACCACAGCGCTGCTTAAAAAGGGGAACCTGTCATGGAATTTGAAAAACTCATATCTCCCTCCCTCAAGGAGCTCTTTATCAGTAATATCGAAGCCAAGATTCTTTCCGGTGAACTACCGGTGGGACAGCAGCTCCCCCCGGAGCGCCAGCTGGCTCAGTCGATGGGGGTCAGCCGTGCGGTGGTCAATAGCGGCATCGTGGAGCTGGAAAACCGCGGCTTTTTGGATGTCCGTCCCCGGGTGGGCACCTTTGTCGCCGATTACCGCCGGGCCGGCACGATGGAAACTCTCAAATCCATTATGACCTATAACCGCGGCCGGCTGCGTAACGAAGAGATCCGCTCCATCCTGGAGGTGCGGGATGCCCTAGATAAGCTGGCCGTCGCTGATATCATCCCTCATGTCACCGAATTGGATAACATGCTGCTGCTGGAAAAAGTAGAAGCCATTCGTCAGGCAAGGGATAACCGTCAGGCGGCGGAGGCTGCATTTGCCTTCCAGCACGAGCTTGCCATGCTCAGCGGCAATACCCTGCTGCCACTCATCTTCCGATCGTTCTATTCCTCGGTGCTGGTCCTGTGGGAGCGCTTCTGCGCCTTACATGGTATCGATACTCTGTATCAGACCAGCTGCCGCCTGTGCGGCCATATTCGAGATAAGGATATCCCCGGCGCCGTTGCCTGGATTGACTACTGCACCCGGGAGACCATTTCCGGCAGCCGCCGCATCTACTACTAAACACACATACAAGCGGCACAGCCTGCCCCCAAAAGGAGCCATGGCTATGCCGCTTTTCTCATTCTCCCGTTTCTTCGGGGATGTCATTTTCTATCGTTCGGATCAGCTTGGCCGGCACCCCGCCCACAAGGCTGTTATCCGGCACATCCTTTGTCACCACCGCGCCTGCGGCTACTATCACATTGTTCCCTATGGTCACGCCGGGCAGGATGGTCACATTCCCGCCGATCCACACATCATTGCCGATAGTCACCGGTTTGGCCACGCTCAGGTGTTTCCGCCGTCCCATAGGGGAGATGGGATGGTTGACGGTGGCGATCAGGGTGTGTGGACCAATCATAACATAGTCCCCGATACGCACCGGCGCACGGTCCAGTATGGAAACATTATAGTTGGCCAAAAAGTTTTTTCCAATAAAAATGCTTTTTCCGTCATCGCAGCTGAAATAGGGCATCACGGCGGCGTTTTCTCCCACGCTGCCAAAAAGCTCCCGCATCACAGCCGTCCGCTCCTCTTTGGCCTCCTTGGGCAGCGCGTTCAGCCGGCGGCACAGCGTCATTGCCCGCAGCTTCAGGGCGTCTATTTCCGGTGCCCACATGTCATATTCCAGACCGGCGTGCAGCTTTTCCAGTTCCGTCATTTCGCTTCCTCCTTCTCCTTCAGGCTCGCCGCCAATAGGCAAAACCGCCGCCCCGTTTAGGGACGGCGGCTCTCTTTTCAGAATACGCCCGGGCCTGTGCGGGCATGGCCTGGCACAGCTTTGCCCTTATCTTAGCCCAGCTTCTCCAGCGCGGTACGGATGCGGCGGAGCGTCTCCTCGCGGCCCAGCACCACCGCCAGCTCTATGCCGCCGCCGGGGGTAAATTGCTTGCCGGAAACGGCCACACGCAGCGGATACAGCAGCCAGCCGTTCTTCACGCCCAGCTTCTCTATCTCCGCAAAGAGCGCCGCATGGATCGCCTCGGCGTTCCACTCCGGCAGGCTCTCCAGGATGGGCAATACCGCGGTCAGCGCTTCCCGGGCGGTCTCGGGGGTGGTCTTCATTTTTTTGCTGGTATACAGCTCAATGTCATAGTCCGGCAGCGCGTCAATGAAGTCCACCTGCTCCGGGATGTCACTCAGCGCCTCGCAGCGGGTCTGCAGCACGGTGCACAGCTCCCGCAGGTCGGCGGTCTCACTCTTCACCGTCTTGCGGATCCAGGGCAGCGCCTTCTCGTAGAATTCCTCAGGGGAAAGCTTGCGGATATACTCGCCGTTGATGTAGCGCAGCTTCTGCATGTCAAAGATCGCCGGGCTCTTGGTGATGCCGGAGATATCAAAGATCTTTACCAGCTCCTCCAGCGAGAAGATCTCCTGGTCACCCTTGGGGCTCCAGCCCAGCAGCGCAATGTAGTTGAGGATGGCCGGGGTCAAAAAGCCCATCTGCACCAGGTCCTCGTAGGAGGCGTCGCCGTGCCGCTTGGAGAGCTTGTGGGTGGCGTCCCGCATGACGGGCGCGCAGTGAATGTATTTCGGGATCTCCCAGCCGAACGCCTCGTACAGCAGGTTGTACTTGGGCGCGGAGGAAAGATACTCATTGCCGCGGATCACATGGGTGATGCCCATGGTGTGGTCGTCCACCACATTGGCAAAGTTATAGGTTGGCATGCCATCGCCCTTGATGAGGATCTGATCATCCAGCGTGCTGCATTCCACGGTCACATCGCCGTACACCTCGTCGTGGAAGGTCACGGTCCCCTCAGTGGGCACCTTCTGCCGGATGACATAGGGGATACCCGCCGCCAGCTTCTCGGCGACCTCCTCCTTGGAAAGGTTGCGGCAGTGACCGTCATAGCGGGGTGCCATGCCGGAGGCCTCCTGCACCTTACGCACCTCGTCCAGCCGCTCCTTATCACAGAAGCAGTAGTAGGCGTGACCGCTTTCCACCAGCTGCTCGGCGTATTTCTTAAACATACCCATTCGCTGGCTCTGGATATAGGGGCCCACCGGGCCGCCGATATCGGGACCTTCGTCCCACTGCAGACCGGTTTCCTTCAGCGTCTTATAGATGATCTCCACGGCGCCTTCCACCTGGCGCTCCTGGTCGGTGTCCTCTATCCGCAGCAAAAAGCGTCCGTTGTTGCTCTTTGCTACTAGATAGGCAAACAGCGCCGTCCGCAGGTTGCCCACATGCATATAGCCTGTGGGGCTGGGGGCAAAACGGGTCCGTACATGGTCAAATTGGAACATAATACATCTTCCTTTATCTTCAGTAGTATCTCATAGGAGTTTACCCTATATTTTTACCCATATATACTACCGCCAACAGCCCCTCACTGTCAAGGAAAAACTGTGCTGTTCGCCCCAATGGGGGAGAGACGCCGCAGGGGAATGGCAGGCGCCGCTGCCGCGGGGCCGTCCTCGGCCAACCGGCGGCCCGCGCCCCAGCCCCCGCGACCCGTTTTCCCGCCGGTAAATTGCAAAAAGGGCGGTCCCACCGCAAGGCGGGACCGCCCTTTTTCTGTTACCACTTATTATATACCTTTTCCGCAAAGCCCAGCAGGTTCTCTATCTTCACCACCCTGCCGTCATCCAGCCTCGCCGTGCCGTTAAAGTAGCCGAACACCTGATGCTGGTCGCTGCAAATAATGCCTACATTGGTGCAGCTCGCGCGGTCCAGCACCGGGGTAAAGTCCATCTCAAACCGCCCATCGCTGCTGGTGAATTTCCACGGGCTCATAAAGTCGTCCTTGCCGTCCTTCTGCGGGATCAGGAAGGTCAGCTGCTCCAGCTTGTGCGCCGTGCCATCGTAGAACAGCATATTCTCGCTGGCGGCACTGGTATCGCCAAAGCCATACCCGATATTAAAGCCAAAGGGTCTGCCCTCCACTGTGCCGTTGCCGCTGCCCCAGTACCAGGTGTTTTTGTAGGTCCATACGCCGCGGCCCCAGTCCAGGGTGGCATAGCTTTCCTCGGGGTCAAATTCGATCACCTGCCCGTCAAATTCCACCCGGCCGGCGGCTCTCATGCAATTGATCTTCTGGTTGTAGTAAAAGGTCTTCTTATCCTCCGCAAAGGGCGTCACGATCACCATGGAATCCTCCGGCTCTTCCGTCAGGGTAAATTCCGCCGCGATCGGCTTTTTATTCATAAAATTCTGCACCCAGGCCGTCAGCTTCCGGGTACCGTCCGGCAGCACCTTAAAGCAGAAATCAGCGTTTTTGCGCTTCACCGCCACATCTCCCTCGGCGCTGCTGGCAGGGAAACCGGTCTTTCCGCCAGGGAAAGGATAGATGATATTGCAGGTGTGTTCCCACGGCCGACTAAAATCCAGCAGCGAGAAGCCCAGCAGTCCCATGTAGCTGTTGTCGTCTATGGTCAGCGCCACACCCCACCTTCCGTTCATGATCAGGTAGTAGTCCCATTCCTTGATGCGGTGGGCCGCCGCCTTGATCGCCCGGCGGTCGTATGCCTTGATGAGACGGCGGGCATAGCCCGCTTCGCACAGCTCGCCTCGTTCGTTCAGCAGCGGGCCGGCGTTGGTCAGTTCTTTCTGCATGGGGTGCCTCCTTCGTTCTGTCATCAGTTTTAGCGGAGAACCGGTTTTTCGCGGGAGTGCCTTTTCACAGAACCTCTGCAGGGAGCCGGCCCCACCCGCCCCCTGCATCAGCTCCAGTCAGATCTTACGCCTTGGCGGCAGCCTCGTTCAGGGCCTCCATCAGCCGGGGCACATCAATGCCGTGGGCCAGGGCGCCCTGCTCAATGTTCTCAAAGTGGGCGGCGGCGCAGCCGATGCACCCCATGCCGAAGCGCTGCAGTACCTCTACAGTAGCAGGATATTTCTGTACGATCTCCATGATGCCCATATCTTTTGTGATCAGCATAATTTATTATCTCCTTGCAGTTAAATTGGGGGAGGCAAACTCCCCTCCCTTAGTATAGTTATTTTTCCCCTATTTGTAAACAGAATCCGAACTTTTTTGCAAAGTCCCCCGTTCTGCCCGCCCGTTCATTGACAAGCGCCGCCGCCATGGTGTAAAATGATGCGGAACAAAGCCCCCGCCGGGGCCAATTTACAAGAAAAGGCACGAGGAACATTATGAAAACGACAACACGCCTGCTGGCCCTGCTGCTGGCACTCTGCATGGTATTTGCCTTTGCCGCCTGTGGCAAAGACCCCAGCGACCCCACCGATCCGACCGATCCCAGCAATCCCACTACCCCCACCGATCCTGATAACCCCAATCCCGATGAGCCCTCCAAGGAGGAGATCCTCAAGGAGCTGCAAAAGACCATGCTGGAAAATACGCTGGCCATGCAGCAGAAGAACAAGGATACCATCGGCTGGCTGTATATTGATGGAACCACCGTCAATGATGTGGTGGTCAAGGTCAATTATAACGATGATAACAAGTACTACCTGCGCCGCAATGCCAATGGTGAGAACGATAACGACGGCTGCTACTATGCCGATTTCCGCTGCACCAGCGGCAATCGCTCCACCATCTCGAAGAATACTGTCATCTACGGCCACAATCTGGGCCGGGCCGAAAATGCCCTGCTGACCGATTATCAGAACCACGCAAATGGCCCCAAGTTCGCTCAGCTGCTGAAGTATCAGGACGAGGAATTTGCCAAGACCCATCCTTATATCTACTACTCCACCATCGAAGAGGACATGGTCTGGCAGGTATTTGCGGTATTCTACACCGATATCAAGTTCGACTACATCAACCCCAACCCCGCCGATGCCACCTTCAATAGCCTCATCAAAAAGGCCCAGGATCTTTCCTTCTACGATTATGATGTGGAAGTGACCAGCAACGATAAGATCCTCACCCTCTCCACCTGCACCTACCGTCTGGCGGATGATACCAAGCTGCACTATCCCAATGACTACCGCTATGTCGTCATGGCCAAGCTGCTGCCCGCCGATGCCGTGCTGGAGGATACCGTTTCCCTCACTGTCACCAAGAACGCCCCGGAAAAACCCGCCGGCGAATAATGCCCCATCCAATAAGGCCCCATCCAATAAGGCCCCCTTTCCCACCGGGAAAGGGGGCCTTTCGCGTTCCCCTAAAGCCTCCCCAGTGTAAGGAGTGTGACACTGCACCATCCAAAAGCCTCCCCTGTGTAAGGGGAGGTGTCAGCC
>ENA-ORTG01001231-ORTG01001231.1-human-gut-metagenome-genome-assembly--contig:-NODE-1231-length-24230-cov-3.404054_pt1 | contig 24230 bp, 18 predicted proteins | sample MGYA00241906_ERZ509176 | MGnify/ENA primary metagenome ERZ509176 (study PRJEB26280, sample SAMEA2338811) | human gut metagenome | biome: human gut; feature: human-associated habitat; material: faeces...
GATGGTTCCACAGACAATACGAAGGATATTGCAGAGGAATACAGAGAACGGTTCCCAAGCATGGTCAAAGTCATTAACAAAGAAAATGGCGGTCATGGCTCTGCCGTAAATGCGGGAATCCAGAATGCAGCAGGACTTTTCTACAAGGTCGTGGACAGTGATGACTGGGTAAATCAGAGCGCCTATATGCAGATACTGAGCGTACTCAGGGAAATCATCAGAGATGGTAAATCCCTGGATATGCTGATCAGCAATTTTGTATATGAGAAAGAGGGAGAAGAGCGCAAGAAGGTGATGAAATATCACCATGCACTGCCCAAGGATCAGATATTTACCTGGAAAGATGTGAAGCATTTCAGAGTGGGACAGTATATTCTGATGCATTCTGTTATCTATCGTACCAATCTGCTCAGAGAATGTGGATTACAACTGCCTGAGCATACCTTTTATGTGGATAACATCTTTGTATTCAATCCACTGCCATATGTGAAGACCATGTATTATCTGGATGTGAATTTCTATCGTTATTATATAGGAAGAGCAGACCAGTCTGTAAATGAGAAGGTCATGATAGGACGTATCGACCAGCAGATTAAGGTAAACAAGCTGATGGTAGATTACTATGTAGAGGAGATGCCCCGGATTCATGCCAATGTGAAGGTAAAGAGATATATGCGCAACTACCTTGATATTATTACTACAATCTCTTCCGTATTGCTGATTCGATCTGAGCTGGAAGAGAATCTGGAGAAGAAGAAGGAACTCTGGGCATATATTAAAGACAAAGATAAATGGCTCTGGGCAAGACTTCGTTATGGTCTTCTTGGCAATGCCATGAATCTTCCGGGCAAAGGCGGAAGGAAGATATCTGTAGATGGATACAAAATCTGCCAGCGTATTTTCCATTTTAATTAAAAAGACTTGTCAAAGTACGTATTTCTTATTATAATCTAGTTTAAAGTTTAATACTGTATTGCTATGAAGTGATGACTTGCAGAACGCACAAAACAGACACTATCTGCAATATGGTATATTGAACCAGAAGATAAGAGTGGAGGAATAGGCATGTATTCATTGGATGAAGTGAAAAAGGTAGACCCGGAAATTGCAGATGCGATTGTTGCAGAACAGGAAAGACAGAATAGTCATATTGAATTGATTGCTTCTGAGAACTGGGTAAGCAAGGCTGTTATGGCAGCAATGGGAAGCCCTTTGACAAATAAATATGCAGAAGGATATCCTGGAAAGAGATATTATGGCGGCTGTGAGTGTGTAGATGTTGTAGAGAACCTTGCTATTGAGCGTGCAAAAGAGCTCTTTGGCTGTGATTACGCAAATGTACAGCCTCATTCCGGTGCACAGGCTAATCTGGCAGTGCAGTTTGCAGTGTTGAATCCCGGTGATACCATTATGGGCATGAATCTGGATCACGGCGGACATCTGACACATGGTTCACCAGTGAATATATCCGGTAAATATTTTAAGGTAGTACCTTATGGTGTAGATGATAATGGTTTCCTGGATTACGACAGAATGAGAGAACTGGCTCTGGAATGTAAGCCTAAGATGATCATTGCAGGCGCCAGCGCTTATGCAAGAACCATTGATTTTAAGAAATTCAGAGAAGTAGCGGATGAAGTAGGTGCTGTATTGATGGTAGACATGGCGCATATTGCAGGTCTGGTAGCCGCAGGTCTTCATCCAAGCCCAATCCCTTATGCAGATGTTGTTACCACAACAACGCATAAGACACTGAGAGGACCAAGAGGCGGCATGATCCTTGCAAATAAGGAAGCTGCTGAGAAGTATAACTTCAATAAAGCAATTTTCCCTGGTATTCAGGGTGGTCCGTTGATGCATGTGATCGCTGGTAAGGCAGTATGCTTCAAGGAAGCTCTTTCTGATGACTTCAAGGTATATCAGCAGCAGATCATCAATAATGCACAGGCTCTGTGCAAGGGCTTGATTGACAGAGGCATCAAGATCGTATCAGGCGGTACAGATAATCATCTGATGCTTGTGGATCTGACTACTTATGATCTGACAGGTAAGGCTGTAGAGAAGATGCTTGATGAAGCACATATTACCTGCAATAAGAATACCATTCCTAATGATCCCAAGTCTCCATTCGTTACATCCGGTGTCAGACTGGGAACTCCGGCAGTTACAAGCCGTGGCATGAAGGAAGATGATATGGATCTGATCGCAGAAGCTATCGCGACTGTGATCAAGGAGCAGGAAGCAGGTATTCCGGCAGCCAGAGCTATCGTACAGAAATTAACAGATAAGTATCCTTTGATCTAATCTGTATTATACCTGACAGGAAAAGGGAGGCGTAACAGCCTCCTTTTTTGGCGCTGGAAAATAATGATAAGGTAATCGGCACAAAAATACATGAAATATACACAATTTTATGCCATAATATGTTATACTAAAAATAATGAGCTATATAAATAGTACCAAAGTATGATTGAATAGTAATGCATAGGTGAAATAAAGGAATAGTATGGATAAAAAAGAATTAACAAGTCGTGAGAAAAGAAGAAGAAGACGTATCAGAAGCCAGGTGGCAGCATATCTGACTCTGGTTGTAGTAGTGGGCGCTCTGACAGCAGGCGCGGTAATCGGGATAAAAGCGCTGATTCAGCATATGAATCAGTATAATGATAAAGTAATAGAGGCTTTGCAGGAGGCAGAGACGAATGTGGAGCATGAGACAGCTGTAATTGAATCCAGTACAGCAGAAGATGCTACACAGGAGGCAGAGCCTGAGGATAATCCGCTGGACGAGCTGGTAGATGCACTTTTACAGGATATGACACTGGAAGAGAAGGTTGCCGGTATGTTCATGGTCACTCCTGAGTCTATTACCGGTGTCGGTAAGGCAGTTCAGGCAGGCGAAGGTACGAAGAATGCATTGACAGAGAATCCGGTGGGAGGATTGCTCTATTCCTCTGCAAATTATCAGTCGGATAATCAGTTCCTGGAGATGATGACCAATACCAGAAGCTACTCAAAATATCCTCTTTTTCTGGCGGTACGCGCAGAATGTGGAGACAATATCGGTTTTGGTATAGAATCAACAGCGAAAGCATCTGAGCTGACAGATACAGACAGTGTAAGAGAGGCTTATGGTGCGATTGCAACCAAACTTGCAGCCTTTGGAATCAACATGGATCTGGCACCAGTGGCAGATATCGTATCCGAACAGGGTAACAGCAGCTTACAGGGAAGAACCTTTGGCAGTGATGGAGCGACAGCAGCACCATTGGTAAATGCAGCCGTGCAGTCCTTACAGGAGCGTGAAGTCAGCGCAGTACTGCTGACTTTTCCAGGAGAAGGTGCTGTAACAGATGGTAAAGTGTCCAAATCACTGGAAGAGATGAAGAACAGTGATTTCCTGACCTTCCAGTCTGCAATTCAGAATGGAGCAGACTGTATTATGGTGTCTAACGTATCTGCACCGGAGATAACAGGGGATGACACACCTTGTTCCTTATCAGGGACAATGATTACAGATGTGCTCAGAGGAACACTTGGATATAATGGAATTGTTATGACAGATATGTTAGGAGACAGCGCAATTACTGCCAGGTATTCAGATGGCGATGCGGCAGTGGCTGCTATTGTGGCAGGTGCGGATATTCTGTTGTGTCCTGCAGATTTCAGTAAGGCATATCAGGGTGTGCTGGATGCAGTGTCAGCCGGAACGATTACAGAAGAGAGGATTCAGGAATCTCTCTACAGAATCTATCGTGTAAAATACAAAAATACTCTGAACAATGTTCAGTGATATTAAATATTTTTAAATGGGGGACTTAACATGATTGAGAAATTATTTAAGCTCAAGGAAAACAACACCACTGTAAAGACAGAGGTAATTGGTGGTATTACGACATTCATGACAATGGCGTATATTCTGGCGGTAAATCCTAATCTGCTCTCCGCAGCGGGAATGGATGCGACAGCAGTTCTGATCGCTACCTGTCTGGCATCTTTTGTTGGTACTCTTGCAATGGCACTGATGGCGAATTATCCATTCGCACTGGCACCTGGTATGGGACTGAATGCATATTTTGCATATACAGTATGTGGTGCCATGGGATATGACTGGAGAGTAGCGCTGATGGCAGTATTTGCAGAAGGTATTGTCTTTATTGCACTTTCACTGACCAATGTACGTGAGGCGATTTTTAATGCGATTCCCAGTACATTGAAGAAAGGTGTCAGCGCAGGAATCGGTATCTTTATTGCTTTCGTAGGTTTGCAGGGAGCACATATTATTGTGAACAGTGATTCCACACTTCTGACGTATGTAAATTTCAGAGGTAACTTCCATACATTGGGAATCTGTGCACTTCTGGCATTGATCGGCTTGATGATCACGGCAATTCTGTATGTGAAGAACGTAAAGGGCTCTATCCTTCTTGGCATTCTGATTACCTGGATTCTTGGCATGATCTGTCAGGCAACCAATATCTATACAGTAGATGTAGAGAATGGATTCTATTCCTTATATCCTACTTTCGCCCTTACAGATTTTACTGCAATTGGCAAGACCTTTGGACAGTGCTTTAAGGTAGATTTCAAAGGTGTAAGCATTGCGAACTTCGTTGTCGTTTTGTTATCTTTTCTCTTTGTAGATATTTTTGATACCATTGGTACTCTGGTAGGTGTATCCACCAAGGCTGACATGTTGGATAAAGATGAGAAGCTTCCTCACATCAAGCAGGCACTTCTTGCAGATGCGATCGCTACGACAGCAGGTGCAGTATTCGGTACTTCTACAACAACCACTTTCGTAGAAAGTTCAGCAGGTGTTGGTGCCGGTGCAAGAACAGGTCTGGCTTCTGTAGTAACAGGTCTGTTATTCCTGGTTGCCATTCTCTTTGCTCCTATTTTCACAGCAATCCCGGGATTTGCTACAGCTCCTGCACTGATCTTTGTAGGATTCCTGATGGTATCTTCTGTAGTAAAGATTGATTTTGACGATCTTGCAGAAGCAATTCCCGCATATCTGTGCATGATCGCTATGCCTTTGGCATACAGCATTTCAGAAGGTATTGCGATTGGTGTTATCTCTTATGTGATCATTCACGTATGCTGCGGCAAAGCTAAGAAAGTAACACCTCTGATGTACATTCTTGCAGTATTGTTTGTATGTAAATATATTTTCCTGTAGATTTTATAAGAGGAATCAGTGGGCACATTGTCTGTAAGGCAATGTGCCTTTTTTGGGATAGACTTTTGCTTTTCTCTGTGGTACTCTTGTATCAGAGAGAGTGTGTGTAATTGAGGTGAAATACGTGATTTTAAGAAAATATATGTCTACCAGGGTAATCAAACCCGGTATGATTCTGGAACAGACAATTGCAGACAGAGCAGACAGAGTACTGATAGCCAGAGGAACACAGCTGGACGAGTATCTGATCGAATCCATGAGAAAGATGGGGATTACCGGGGTATATATCCGCACCGGTGTAATTGAGGACAAGGATTCCGAAGAACAGCCGGTCATTACTGCACAGGTTCAACAGAAAATCGACAAGAGACAGGTAAAAGACAGGGCAAAGGTACATTTGTCAGAGAGTGTAAAGAAGCGTGTAGCAGAAGGCATCCAATACCTGTATCAGGATACGGAGTCTTCCAACTTCATGGATGTGACCAGGAGTATAACCAATGATCTGGTGAAGGCAATTGATGATAATGATGCGATCGCAGTGGATATCAGCGCCCTCAAGGTCAGCGATGAATATACATTCAAGCATAGTGTGGATGTAGCGACCATGGCAATGATCGTATCCAGACAGTATGGCTTCAATGACGAACAGGTTCAGCAGATTGGCGTATCAGGACTGCTCCATGATATTGGTAAGTCCAGAATTCCTACAGAAGTATTGAATAAGGCACAGAAGCTCACCGATGAAGAGTTTGCACTGATCAAGAAGCATTCCTTACTGGGATATGAGATATTGAAAGACAAGCCGGAACTCTCCAATGCTGTGAAAATGGGTGTATTGCAGCATCATGAGAAGATCAACGGTAGTGGTTATCCCATGGGAGTTACAGAAGAACAGATACATATTTTTGCCAAGATCATTGCAGTTACAGATATCTATGATGCACTGGTTACGGAGAGACCTTATAAGAAGGCATTCACTCCAAGAAATGCGGTGGAAATGATCATGGCGATGACCGGAGAGCTGGATTTACAGGTTATGCAGAGCTTCCTGGAGAGTGTGATCCTTTATCCGGTAGGAACCAACGTTGACCTGAGCAATGGGGAAAAGGCAAGAGTTGTTGCCAATAATCCCAAATTCGTATTACGTCCAACTGTAGTAGGATTGAATAGTGGAAGGGTATATGAATTGTCAACAGACTTAAATTGTGCAAATATTATTATATTATAGTAATAAAAGAGAAGGCAGCCTGGAAAGTAAATTTTCCGGGCTGCTTTTGTAGTAAATGGAATAAAGTTTATGATCTGCCGCCTTGATAGGAGAATTCGGTGAATAGCGCTTCTCCCTTGGAAGCATAAAGACCTATATAGTTGCCGGTGAAGCATCCGCCGACTTCTGTTGTCAGATACTGTGCCTCTCCTTCTCCTATGAACACGGGGGCATCCACAGCACCTGGAAAAGCAGCAGATGCGGGCATGGGGTTCTCATCCGGCTTCACATCCAGATAAGAGAAGGTATAGTGGTTCTTATCTCCTGTAAGGATGAACTGCACTGTATTGCAATGAAAAGGAATGCGGGCTTCCACTGCCTGCAAGGAACCGATACGGCGTCTGAGGATCAGGAAGTATTCACCATTGCCTACCGTGGACAGTGCCGCTTCATAATGATGTCTGTTATTCATATAGATTGTAATACCTGCTTCGGAACCGGCGTTTACACTTTCCAGAGTCAGAGTAGCAGTAGCTGTAAAGTGAAAATGCTCCTGTCTGCGGACCAGAATTGCCTTTGGCTTATCATCTGACAGAGTCGTATCATAGGCACAAAGAGAAAGTCCCTGTTTGGTAGGTTTAACGAACTTACTTACCGGTGTATAAATTGTATTCCAGGATGGATGCAGTTTATTGGAACAGAAAGTATCTGTCATATTGCTGCCGGGGATATAAAAGTCTGATTTGCGGGTTTTCTTGCCGGGGGCTGTTTCGACCTCAAAGGTTTCGGTAACAGTGCCGTTATCTCCCATAACGGGCCAGCCATTCTCCCATTTTACCGGAGCAAGCATTGTCTCACGACCGAGATTGTGACGGAACGGATATCCCAGAGGACGAATACCCAGGCATACAGCCCACCAGCTGCCCTGACTGTCCTCTACCAGATCAGCATGTCCGATCGCCTTGATATTAAGACAGGTGCTTCTGTTGGAGAGAACCGGATTATGAGGGCATGCTTCATAGGAACCATATACATTCTTACTGCGAGCAATCGTTACCATATGGCAATATTCTGTACCACCTTCTGCAATCATTAAGTAGTACATATCATGAATACGGTATAAATGTGGACCCTCAGGATTATTGCCGCCTGAGCCATTCCATATGTAATGTTTTTCTCCACATTTTACATTCTGTATGGATACAGGAAGCTCATTGCGCTTGGGGGTGTCATTTCTTACTACATCAAAGGTAATTTCTGTTATATAGATACCGGTGTCAGTACCTGTATAGTAGATTCTGCCATCCTCATCAAAGAAAAGCGAAGGGTCAATTCCTGCAAAGGGAAGCTTGACGGGATTGGACCATCTGCCGTAGGGGTCTGTGGTATATACGAAGAAATTACCTCCGCTTCTGCCACCGACATTTGTAACGATACAGTAGAATATTCCTTCGTGGTATCGAATTGTGGGAGCATAGATACCCAGACAATTGGGTGCACCACTTACCAGTTTGAGCTGATTTTTTCTGTCAAGAACATGTCCGATCTGCTCCCAGTGTGTCAAATCTGTGCTATGGTATATTGGAATTCCCGGAAAATATTCAAAACTGCTGTTTACAAGATAGAAGTCATTCCCAACTCTGCATACGCTGGGATCCGGATGAAATCCGGTTATGATAGGATTATGGTATTTCATGGAATCGTCTCCTTTGTTTTGAATTAAATCTATCTACAGCATAACAAAAAATGGAAAGTAAGTGTAGTATTATTTTATAAAAAAAGTGGCTTATTTTAGGAAAGATGAGAATACAAACTTTTTGCAGATAAAACAGGCATTGGTACACTCTAAAATTATGCAATTTTTAATGAATACATTGCAAAAATGAAGTATCACATCAAAATGTCATACAATATACTTTAAAAATAGAAAAAATGTGGTACAATATAGGATATAATTACTTTTATTATATGACATAAGAGGAAAATGCATGAAAAAATTAGAAAACCTGTTTCAACGAAAAAATTTGTTGTTTACATTGGGGATTATCGTTCTGATTGCTGCAGCAACATTGGTTGCGGTATTTAGGATTAATATAGCAGAAGAGCAGAATTGTTATACTACTTTATTTCAGACAGGAGATCAGCTTAATCAGGACATTGCAAGACTGATTAATTATGATAAGGAACAATTGGAGAGTCTGGCAGGAATATTTGCAGGGTATGATAATCTCAATGATGAGATTGTTATGAATATTGTCAGCAATTACAGACAGTGTGGTATGGTGTCAGGGCTGGAGATACTTCTGCCGGATAATACGCTGATATTACAGGATGGGACTATAATCAGTGTTGAGGACAGCATGGATTTTGCCAAAGAAGCCAAAAAAGGTGCTTACCTGACAGAAGTGAGTACAGATCTCCTGGATTCTGATAAGCGCGTTCTTCTCAGTGTGGTTCCTATTGTAAAAGATGGAGAAGTAACAGGAATCCTGCGTGGCGTGATAGATTTGGACGAGCTTCAGAGTGTATGGAATATAAATCTTTACGGAGTGAGGGCAGATATCTATATTGTAGAGAGAAGCAGTGGAGATTATATTGTTGATACCTCCGGGAATAAACTGGGAAATGTAAAATTTATTGATAATAAGAGTATCATTAAGAGAAGCAGTATGGATGAGCTCGCAAGACAGCTCATGCGGGGCAAAAAAGGGTATGCTGTATTTGATATGCCAGATAGCTCCGAGAATCTGTATTTCTGCTATATGCCATGTAAGGTCAATAACTGGGAGCTGGCTATTTCTGTACCGGAGAGTGCAGTGCTTGGAAATGTTGGAGAGGTCAGAACACTTCTTTTCCTGCTGGTTGGCTTTGAATGTCTGTGCTTTATCGTATATCTGATGTGGATGTTCCGGGATACAAGAGTACGTAATTATGAGAAACAGAGAAGAATTGAGCTGATGAGCTTTACAGGAAGAGTACAGGAACTGTTATTTGAAGCACATCAGAATCAGAAAAACATTGAACTTGCACTGGAATTGATCGGTCAGATGACAGATTCACAATATGTATTCTTTAAGATACTGGGAGAGAATGGAATGGAGGAAGTGTACCAGTGGATAAAAGATGATCCGGGACAGCCGATGCTGAGAGTTCCCAAGGAACGGGTACATTTCTTTATGCATTATTTCTATTTTAAAGATGGAAGCGGCAGTATATTCATGCCCAATATTGAGGAATTAAAAGTAGTAGCTCCACCAAGCTATGAATTACTGGTAGATAAAGGGGTAACAAGCCTTATGGCAGTACCGGTTAATGATGTATCCGGCAGACTTGTTGGTGTACTTGGAACCTGTAACATGGGACCTGATTGCAAGGATACGCACATTCTGGAGGCAGTAAAGTTAAGTTTCTCCATGCTGTATCATAATATCCGTTCCTATAATATTATCCGTGAAATGGGTACAGTAGATCTCCTGACCGGACTTCTCAACAGAAACTGTTATCAGAAGAACTTACTGGATTATCCTAATATGCAGTTTGAATCTCTGGCTTGTGTATACTGTGATGTGAATGGATTGCATGAGCTGAACAATTCACAGGGACATGAAGCCGGTGATGAAATGCTTCGTGAAGTTGCCCTGACAATTAGAAACTACTTCGGAGATACACACAGCTACCGTATAGGTGGTGATGAATTCGTGGCATTTGTACTGGATGCAGACATGGAGAATGTAGCGAAACAGTCAGAAGCCATTGCAAAGAAGCTGCAGGCAAGTGACTATTATGTTTCTATTGGTATCAGCATCGGCAGACCAAGGAATCTGGATCAGATGGAAGAGCTGGTGAAAAAGGCAGAGACAGAGATGTATGAGGCAAAACGCATATTCTACGAAAATGGCGGTAGAGAGCGTAGAAGAAGATAGATAAAACTGTACATATAAAAATAAACAAAACTGACACTTTATTAAGTGTCAGTTTTTGCGTATTATAATAGCAATTAGTATACTAAGCAAGGTAAACAGATAGGAATAGAGGACAATGTGCGTGGCACAAAGTTTACAGGTTAGTGAAAGGTATGGTTATAAATATGGCAAATAATAGATATGAACTGAATAAAGAACTGGCACAGATGTTAAAGGGTGGAGTTATTATGGATGTAACCACTCCCGAACAGGCAAGGATTGCGCAGGAAGCAGGTGCATGTGCAGTCATGGCACTGGAGAGAATCCCGGCAGATATCAGAGCAGCAGGTGGCGTATCCAGAATGAGTGACCCCAAGATGATCAAGGGTATTCAGGAAGCGGTATCTATCCCTGTTATGGCAAAGTGCCGTATCGGACATTTCGCAGAAGCACAGATTCTGGAAGCCATTGAGATTGACTATATTGATGAGAGTGAAGTACTGTCTCCGGCAGATGATGTATATCATATTGACAAGACCAAATTCAAGGTTCCATTCGTATGTGGCGCGAAGGACCTGGGTGAGGCACTTAGAAGAATCAATGAAGGTGCATCCATGATCCGTACGAAGGGCGAGCCGGGAACAGGTGATGTTGTGCAGGCAGTACGCCACATGAGAAAGATGAATCAGGAGATTGCAAGACTGACATCCATGCGTGAGGATGAGCTGTTCCAGGCTGCTAAGGAGTTGCAGGTTCCTTATGATCTTGTAGCATATGTACATGAGCATGGCAGGCTTCCAGTTGTAAATTTCGCAGCAGGCGGCGTAGCAACACCGGCAGATGCAGCATTGATGATGCAGTTGGGTGCAGAAGGTGTCTTTGTAGGCTCCGGTATCTTCAAGTCAGGAGATCCAAAGAAGCGCGCAGCAGCCATTGTACAGGCAGTAACCAATTATCAGGATGCGAAGCTTCTGGCAGAGCTTTCCGAGGATCTGGGAGAAGCCATGGTTGGAATCAACGAGCAGGAGATTCAGTTATTGATGGCGAATAGAGGGATTTAGCATGAAAATTGGAGTTTTAGCAGTTCAGGGTGCTTTTATTGAACACGAGAAAATGATAGAAGCACTGGGGCATGAAGCCTTTGAAATCAGACAGAAGCGTGACCTGGAGCAGGAGTTTGACGGTCTGATTCTCCCAGGTGGTGAAAGCACCGTCATGGGTAAGCTGCTTCGGAACCTTGGATTATTGGAACCATTACAGCAAAAGATTACGCAGGGAATGCCGGTACTTGGTACTTGCGCAGGGTTAATTTTGCTTGCAAGTAAGCTTGCAGAGGATGATACGGTTCACTTTGGTACATTGCCTGTCACGGTAAAGCGCAATGCTTATGGCAGACAGCTTGGAAGCTTCCAGACTGTAGCAGAGGTTGCACATATCGGTGAAATTCCCTTGACTTTCATCCGCGCTCCCTATATTGAGAGTGCAGGTGATGGAGTAGAGATATTAGCCAGAGTAGATGGTAATATTGTAGCAGTACAGTACGGCAGGCAGCTTGGAATTTCCTTCCATCCTGAAGTAACAGACTCTACGGCGGTGCATGAATACTTTTTGTCCTTGTGCAAGGCATGTCAGGCAGCAGCTTAGTAAAATAAAATAGTATGTAAAGAATCCTGAAATTTGTTTTTTCTATACAATTCCAGGATTTTTTGCATTATAAATTGAAAATACTGTCGAAATATACTATGATTGTTCTTGAGAAAATTTATCAACAAGACATATGAGGAGGACACAGCATGACGCTGAAAGAGTTACCAATCGGCAGTATGGCGACTGTGGTTACTGTAGGTGGAGAAGGCGCATTACGCCAGCATTTTCTGGATATGGGACTGATACCGGGAGTAGATGTAACCATGGTAAAGTATGCACCTATGGGAGACCCGGTGGAATTACAGATACATGGATACGAACTGACGCTTCGTCTGGCAGATGCAGAGAAGATAGAGATAGAGAATACAAGACAACCAGATAATATAGATGCGACCAATCATAAGAAAGACATGAAGAAGGATGTACAGCATCCGGGATTGGGTGAGGGCGGTAAATATCATGTCAAAGCAGATGAGCACCCCCTGCCGGAGGGAGAAGTGCTGACTTTTGCCCTGGCAGGTAATCAGAACTGTGGGAAGACGACACTGTTCAACCAGTTGACTGGTTCTAACCAGCATGTAGGAAATTTCCCAGGTGTAACAGTAGACCGTAAGGATGGAGCCATCAAAGGGCATAGTGACACACTGGTTACAGATTTACCGGGTATTTATTCCATGTCACCCTATTCCAGCGAAGAGATCGTGACCAGACAGTTCGTGCTGGAAGAACATCCAAAGGGAATCATCAATATTGTAGATGCTACCAATATTGAGAGAAATCTGTATCTGACTATGCAGCTTCTGGAGCTGGATGTGCCTATGGTTCTGGCGCTTAACATGATGGATGAGGTGCGTCAGAATGGCGGCTCCATTCGTGTGAATGAGCTGGAGGAGCTGCTTGGAATCCCTGTTGTACCCATCTCAGCTGCAAAGAATGAAGGTATCAGTGAATTGGTAGACCATGCATTACATGTGGCAAAATATCAGGAAAGACCGGGAAGACAGGACTTCTGTGAAGCGGACGACCATGGTGGTGCAGTACATAGATGCCTGCATGGTATCATGCACTTGATTGAAGACCATGCCAAAGAAAATGACATACCTGTCAGGTTTGCAGCGGCGAAGTTGGCAGAAGGTGATATGCTGATTCTGGACAGGCTGCATCTGGATCAGAATGAGAAAGAGACTCTGGAGCATATTATACAGCAGATGGAAAAGGAGAGAGGTCTTGACCGCGCGGCAGCCATTGCAGATATGCGATTTGCTTTTATCAGCAAGGTATGCAGGCAGACAGTCATTAAACCCCATGAGAGCAGGGAACATGCAAGAAGTGCACGAATTGATAAGGTACTGACGGGTAAATATACAGCGATACCTGTATTCATTGCCATTATGGCAGCGGTATTCTGGCTGACCTTTAACGTGATTGGTGCGGCACTTTCCAATCTGCTGGATATGGGAATTGGCTGGCTTACTAATCTGGTGCAGCAAGGCATGATGGCGGCAGGCGTGAACGAAGTCCTGCAATCGCTGATCATAGATGGTATTTTTAATGGTGTGGGAAGTGTACTCAGCTTCCTGCCGATTATTGTGACACTGTTCTTTTTCCTGTCCATGCTGGAGGACAGCGGATATATGGCAAGAGTGGCATTTGTTATGGATAAGCTGTTACGTAAGATCGGTCTGTCAGGACGAAGCATTGTGCCTATGCTGGTAGGATTTGGCTGTACAGTACCCGGCGTTATGGCAAGCAGGACGCTGCCTTCGGAGCGTGACCGCAAGATGACGATTCTGCTCACTCCTTACATGAGCTGTTCTGCGAAACTGCCGATATATCTGTTTTTCACAGCAGCATTCTTCCCGGAACATGGAGCACTCGTTATGATTGCACTATATTTTGGCGGTATCGCTGTAGGTATTCTGTCTGCTATTGTAATGCGCAAATTGAAATTCAAGGGCGAAGCAGTGCCATTTGTCATGGAGCTGCCTAATTACCGTATGCCTGGAGCGAAGAATGTAGGACAGCTTCTGTGGGAAAAGGCAAAAGACTTCCTGCAAAGGGCATTTACGGTCATTTTTCTTGCAACTATTATTATCTGGTTCTTACAGACCTTTGATACCAGACTGAATGTGGTAACAGATTCCAGGGATAGTATTCTTGCAGTAGTTGCCGGCTGGATTGCACCGGTCTTTAAGCCGCTTGGTTTTGGAGACTGGAGAGTATCTACCGCACTGATTACCGGCTTTATGGCTAAGGAAAGCGTGGTAGCAACGTTAAATGTACTTTTTGGAAGTACGGATATTTTACTGGCGGCGATCACACCGCTGGCAGCAGCAAGTCTTCTGGCTTTCTGCCTTTTGTATACACCATGTGTAGCAGCCATTGCGTCCGTAAAACGTGAGCTTGGCTGGAAATGGGCAGTGTTTGTAGTATTTGCGCAGTGCGCGATTGCCTGGGTGGCAGCATTTGCCGTCAGATGTATTGGAATGTTATTTGTATAAAGTCTTTTAAACCGGACATAATATCATCGTGTAATTCATCTAAAAAGAAAAGAGGATGCTACAATGATATTAAGTGAAAAAGAAATGGCAGCAATCAAAGATCTTCAGACACAGGAGAAGACCTGCGTAGAGAAGTATGCGCGTTACAGCAAGGAAGCAAAAGACCCTGTACTTGCAAATCTCTTTGAACAGATTCATCGTGAGGAACAAAAGCACTATGATTCTCTTGGACAGGTGTTGAATGGAACTGTGCCCCCATGTGATTGTAATGATAGTGACGGCAAGCAGTACAGTCCTAAGGCCACCTATGATATGAAGGAGTCTGAGGATAAGAAGAATGACTGCTTCCTCGCAACAGACTGTATCGGTACAGAGAAGCTGGTCTCTTCTGAATACAATATGGACGTGTTCGTCTGCGGTGAACCATCAGTCCGTAAATTACTTGCTGATATCCAGATTGAAGAACAGAATCATGCAGAAATGCTCTATAAATATAAGACTGTAAACAGTATGTCATAGGAAAAACGGAGAGAGGCAGGCAGCTTCTCTCCGATTTTACCTATATACTCCATAGGAATTATAAAATATTACATAAAGACTTGCATGTATGTGCAGGAAAACGTATAATATAAGTAATTAATCAGAGCCATGCAAACATATTTGCAATAATTTATATGGCGAAGTACCCACAATAAGCAGATAACAACTAAACTTGTTATCCAAGTAGGGCATCGAAGATGCGGTTTTGCGAAGGGGTTCTGAATAATTACAAGTATACACAACACACAATAAAGAATCTGGAAAGGTATGGTGCTAGTATGAACTATAGATTATCAGAGTCAGAAGAACAGATTATGAGTTTCTTATGGGAGAATAATGGTCCTGTTAAGACAGGTATGATTATGGATTATTTTTGGAAGACAGTAGGTAAGGACTGGAAACGTCAGACCCTGAACACATTACTGATCCGTCTGGAAGATAAGGGCGTAATCATCAGAAGAAGAGGAATCGTAGAAGCTAAGTATACGAAGGAAGAATTACTGCATATTGAATGTCAGGACTTTGTGAATACAAAGTGTGATGGAAGTCTTGTCAAGTTCGTAGAAAGATATTTTGCAGGAGAGACTGTATCAAAGCAGGAGGCTGAGGAAATAGTCAGCCTGATTCAGCAGTTAAAAGGCTAATATAAGGGCGTATGTGACCATAACAGGATGCTGATGATAGTGGGAGTATATTCCACTATTGTTGGCGTTCTTTTCGTTTGCAAGGCTTTTCATTTGGAGAAAATGTGTGTATAATTCAGTTAGATATAACTAATTCTGGAAAAGGAAAGGCATGGTAATAGAAATGTTTGGTAAAATAGGAAGAAATGATCCCTGCTGGTGTGGCAGTGGAAAGAAGTATAAGGTGTGTCATGAGGCATTTGATGAGAAAATCAATCAATATGCGAGAATGGGACATATTGTACCCAAGCACAATATCATTAAGACACCACAGCAGATAGAAAAGATCAAGGAGAGCTGCAAGATCAACATTGCAATACTGGATTATCTGGAGAAGAATATCCATGAGGGCATGAATACAGCAGAGATTGATCAGATTGTATACGATATGACGACCCGGATGGGAGGAATCCCCGCACCTTTGGATTATGAAGGATATCCTTACAGTGTATGCACCTCTGTAAACAATCAGGTGTGTCACGGGTTCCCTTCAGAGGACGTGATTCTACAGTCGGGGGATATTATTAATGTAGACTGCTCTACGATACTGGATGGATATTTCTCGGATTCTTCCAGAATGTTCTGTATTGGGGATGTGAGTCCTGAGAAAAAGAAGCTGGTACAGGTAACGAAGGAATGCGTGGAGCTTGGACTGAAAGAAGTAAAGCCCTGGGGATTCCTTGGTGATATGGGGCAGGCAGTACACGATCATGCTTTTGCCAATGGCTACACTGTAGTACGTGAGATTGGCGGTCATGGTGTTGGACTGGAATTCCATGAGGACCCATGGGTTGGATATAATACGAAGCGTGGACAGGATATGCTTCTGGTTCCGGGTATGATCTTTACTATTGAGCCTATGGTCAATATGGGCAAACCGGATATTTACATTGATGACGACAATGACTGGGAAGTTTACACAGAGGATGGTCTTCCTTCTGCACAGTGGGAGATCATGGTTCTCGTAACAGAGGATGGCAATGAAGTCCTTTGCTGGTAAATAAAAAGAGAGACTATGAAGAAAAGCTTCGATGCAACGCAGCTAAAAATAATAGCGATCATTTCTATGGTGATAGATCATATCGCATGGGGATTTATGGATTTCTATACATGGCAGGCGCAGATACTGCATGTGTGTGGCAGACTGACCATTCCCATCATGTGTTTTTTTATTGCGCAGGGATATCGTAAGACCTCCAATCTGGGCAGGTATGTGTCCAGATTGGTGCTTTTCTGGCTGGTTTCCGTGGTCCCTTTCTATTTATTCTTTCATAAAGAGTATGAATATCGGCAGTGATTGGCGGGTGGCCGGTTCTGCCTATTCTTTATATCTGTATATTCTACTTCCAGAAGGGCTGGAAGAATAAGACAAAGTGGTTCTGTATGACTACAGTCGGGCTTGTTGTATTCATGATGATAAGCATAGCCTTGAATCAAGTCTGCCATTTCTCACATTATGACTGGATCTGGTATGAAAAGACATATTTCCTTGGATTTATGCTGGCATTGCCGTTATTGAAAAGATATAACGGTAAGAAAGGAACCTATCCATTAGGGAAGTATTTCTTTTATTGCTTCTACCCGGCTCATTTTCTTGTTCTGTATATATTTCAACAGATGTATCAGGCGTATTCTTCTTTCTTCATATATATTGTCTTGCAGATGGTAACGATGCTGATTGCCATGTACGTGGTATACAGGATGCTGCAGGTGAAGCCTTCCAAGGCACAGACCGGCAGTGTGCTGTTTGGCAGTGCTGCTGTTGTGTACATGCTGGGATTTACCTGCTTTTTTGCTGAATTTTGCAGAATCAGGATTCCTAACAGGTCTGTGCCAGAGAGCATCTGTGCTGTAGAATTGGCGGGGATGAATTTGGAGTCTTTTTAAAAGACGTTACCAGCCAGGCACAGGTCAGAGAATATGCAGAGAAAATGGGAAGTACATATAAGGACAAAATAGCAGAGCTGAATGCGGATGTGGTATCGTCTATTTCCATAGGAGGCACTGTGGTTCGCAGAAAGATGAACTATAATAGAAAGAATATATTTGAAGATATCTACCGCAGAGCAGATGAAGCCATGTATGAATCCAAGAAAAAAGGCAAAGATACGTGGTTCGTGAAGGAATTTTGAGAAAAAAGGAGAAGATGCATACAAGTAAGCAATTCATGCATAATTGTTAGCAAGATACAAAGAGCATAATGAAATCCGGATGGGTATAATACGTACAAATATATAACAGGAGGTTATCCTTATGTATGAGAAACGTAACCAGGCTTATACCATGCATCCGGATTTTTTTGACCCTTTGCATCAGTATGCCTCATTGGAGATGAATCCCAAAGACCCAGAATTTGTAAAGGTACAATACCATCACGAGGAACCAAGTGTTACTGTAAATGAGGACGGCAGTGTCACCTTTTATATGTACGCGCCTAAGGCTGCAACTGTAGCAGTAGGGGGAATGGGCGGATTCTTCAGTGCAGATAAAGTATATCTTACTCCCGATGGGAAGGGAGGATTTCGAACAACGATACAGGATTTTCCTTATGCTATGCATTATTACATGTGGTATGTGGATGATGTGCCCATATGCAACCCAAAGGCTGGCGTAAATTATGGCTGTTTTCATTCTATCAATACCTTTGATATGGCAGATGCCAATACGCATTTTTATGAGTTACAGGATGTACCTCATGGACAGGTACATATCTGTAAATATATTTCAGCCGTAAATCAGCATATCAAGGAATGCTATGTGTATACACCACCAGGATATGACAGACACAGAGATAGGAGCTATCCGGTGCTGTATTTGCAGCATGGTGTGGGAGAGAATGAGACTGGCTGGGTATGGCAGGGGAGAATGCAGTTTATCATGGATAATCTGCTGTATGCAGGAAAATGCAGGGAAATGCTTGTTGTAATGTGCAGTGGGTATGCTTTTGAACCTGAGGAAGACCCTGTCTTTTTCCCGGGGGATTTTGATAAAGAGCTGACAGAATCGGTCATTCCATTTATAGAACAGGAATTTCGCTGTATTCATAATCGCTGGGGAAGAGCCGTAGCAGGACTTTCTCTTGGCTCTGCGCAGGCTACACTGAGTGCCGGGAAACATCCGGAGCTGTTCTCTGCACTTGGTGTATTCTCAGGTGTGGGACTGCGTCTGTTCAGGGAATACCCGATGGGGCAGTATATGCAGATATTTTTAAGCTGTGGAAGTTATGAGGAAGAACTGCATAAAGAGCAGGAGAGATGCCAGGCAATGCTGCTGGCAAAAGGAAACAGCTGTTTCCAGAAGACTTATGAGGGCTTCCATGAATGGAAGGTCTGGAGAGAAAGCCTGCATGATTTCGTACAGCTGCTGTTTCAGAATGAAGAGTTGCTTCAGGACAATACCATATATTTGGAAAAGAAGACACACACGTCAGATATATTTTGCATGCAGACGATGGAAGAGAGCATGCTGTTCTTTGACCCTGTTTATAAAATGGTACGATTTGATGTGGATGAGCAGGGAAATCCTGCGGGGCGATATATAGATATGCCCAGAGGTATTCACTTAGTGGGGGATGATTCAGCAGAATTCAATCTGTATGCGCCGGGAGCAGATAAGGTTGAAGTCGATGTTTTCGACTGTGGGAAGCTGGAACTTCGCAGATCTGTACAGCATGAGGGATACTGGACTGGAATTCTTGGTAATCTGGAGAAAGGTTTTCATTATGTGACATTTGATGTGAATGGAACCAGGGTTGTCAATCCCGATGCACCTGTCGGATATGGCTGTTTTCAGACAATCAATTATATAGAAGTACCGGAGAAGGATTTTAAATATCCTTTGCTCAGAGATATTCCACATGGACATGTCAGAATGGATTACTATACCTCTTCACAGACTGGCAGACAGAAATTATGTTATGTGTATACGCCGCCCGGATATGAGACAGGGGATAAGTCATATCCCGTACTGTATCTGCAGCATGGAGGCGGTGAGAATGAGATCGGCTGGCTCAGACAGGGCAAGATAGGCAATATGGCAGATGAACTGATTGCAAGCGGTTCTATGGAAGAGATGGTTATTGTAATGAACACAGGTTATGCGTTCAGGGAAGATGGAACCAGCCATGGTGCATTGAGTTCTTTTGAAAAGGAGCTTGTTATGGACTGTATTCCTTATATAGACACAGTGTATCGGACTATGGCAGATAGAGAACACCGTGCGATGGCGGGATTGTCCATGGGCGGTATGCAGACGCAGAGAACGGTATTTGAACATACAGATCTCTTTGCCTGGGCAGGTATCTTCAGTGGAGGACTTGTTATCAGGGATGAAGAGGTGGATTACCGTGATATTCTTCTGAATCCTGATAAGTTCCGAGAGACCTTCCATATGCTTTATGTTGCCTGCGGAGATCAGGACAACTTCTATGAAAAAACCAGAGAAAATGCACAACAGATTATGAACCAGGGAGTTGGGCTGACAACATTTTTCGATACAGGACGTCATGACTGGACATTCTGGAGACATTGCTGTGTGAACTTTTTGCAGCGTATCTTCCGCAGGTAATGCGCAGTTCGTGAAAATACAGGATTTTCAGAACAGGCAGACATAGCAGAAAGGTATGGTTATCAGCATGAAAATAAAGCAGAATTTGATGAAATGGATGGGGGTATGTCTGACCATGACGATGCTTACCGGTTGTACAGGTCAGGCAGAACCGACAGCAGCTGTACAGGACGAAACAATGGAACAGGTCACGATAGCTGCAATTGGCGGGTCTGCCACAGAAGGAGAAGAAGCTAAGGCATTTACAATCCAGAGCATTGGCTACAGTGATGGGGAGGAAACTGTCACTGAGGCAGAATCTGACAGAGAAGATATGAGCCTGTCCGGCAAATATGCCGGGAATTTCCCGATTGGTGTGGCACTGCCAGCCCATGTGCTTGGCAGTATCAGCAGATATGATGATGTTATACAGAATAATTTTAACATCATGACTTGTGAGAATGAGACCAAACCGGATGCATTGCTGGACCAGCAGGCATCCCAAAGCGGTCTGCCCCGGACATATGAGAATCCATGCGTGCATTTTGATGCCTGCCAGCCTGCTGTGGAATATGCATTGAAGAATGACATGAAGCTGAGACTTCATACACTGGTATGGCATAGTCAGACACCCAGATGGTTTTTTACCGAGGATTATACGAACGAGGGAGAACTGGTGGGCAGAGAGGTTATGTTAAAGAGAATGGATGCCTATATTCGGTCAGTATTGGAATATTTTGATACACAGTATCCTGGCCTGATCTATGCAGTAGACGTTGTGAATGAAGCATTTGATGTGGGAAATGGGGATCAGAACGGGGTCAGGCAGAAGGACAACCTATGGTATGAGACTGTGGGAGATGACTATTATTATCATGCCTTTGCCAGTGCAAGAAAGTATGCGCCTTCTTATATGAAACTGTTTTATAATGATTATGGCTGTAGTGGTAAGGTTGATCTGATCCTAAAGCACCTTTCTCAGGCAAAAGAGGAAGGCTTGATTGATGGAATCGGTATGCAGTCGCATTTAAGCACGGAAGATGACATCCAACATAAATTTGTGTATGCAGCGAAAGCCTTCTGCGATGCTGGATATGAGCTGCAGATTACAGAACTGGACATTGGAATCAAGGGGGCAAAGACAGAAGATGCCTATAATAAGCAGGCTAGAAAATATCGCAGCCTCTTTAAGAATATGCAGGAAATGGCAGAGGATGGTTATCCAGTCACGGCAGTTATTGTATGGGGGCTTAACGATCAGCTTTCCTGGAGAAGAGGTGAGGATGCACTGCTTTTTGATGGTGCCATGAATCCCAAAGCTGCATATTATGGTGCATTGCAGGATGATTCAGTCCCGGATATAGAATAAAAATCAGGCACGCTGTAAAGCGTGCCTAAAATTTATGAGAAGTATTGTGCAGCCTGTATTCAGAAGGGCTGCACTTTTTATATTGCTTGAAGATGCGGTTAAAGGTGGAGATACTGGAGAAACCAGACTGTGCAGCCACATCTGTAATGGAGATGTTGGGGTCACACAGTAATTTTTCAGCAACTTTCAGCCGGTACAGCGTCGTATATTCGCCGAGCGTAGTTCCAGTGTATTGCTTGAAAAGACGCAGGAAATGATATTTGCTGAAACCTACGGATTCAGCAAGCGTATCCAGATCAAGATCTTCCATGTAATGCTCTTCAATATGATGAAGAAGCTGATTGAACTTACGTACATATTCTTTCTGCTTGGTAGGTCGGACATTAGGGAAGATATCCTGCACATGAATGTGGTGATACCCCAGGTTCACAAAGAACTGGATCAGCAGAGAGTAGATCGTTAATTCTGCGTATTCATTGTTATGAAAATATTCTGTCTGCATCTGCATCAAAAGAGAATACATGTCTTCATAAATAGAAGGGTATGTTGTCCTGGATATAAATATGGGTCTGACCAGAAGAGACTGAATACCGGAGAAACTCTTCATTCTGGAGAGAATGGAAATATCAAAAAGATAGATCAGCCTTGCTCCGGTGGGAGGGGCAGTCAGTTCATGCATCATACCCGGAGGAATGATCAGAATCTCACCTGGCATGATCCTGTAATGGATACCATTTACCTCGGCATAATAGTAATTATCAACGGAAAGGATGATTTCCAATACAGTATGCCAGTGTGCAGGATAACCTTTTGGAATATCATTGTACCATATCCGCATGGAAGAATATTCAGAAAAAGTAATAATTTCTTCGTTTGAAAATTTGTCCACGATTTGTTCCTTTCTTTTCTGTAATATGAAAATATGTAAATTCAGGTATAGTGCTAAATGATTACTGGGATTCTATCATTAATCATTCAAGAAGTAAATAATGCACAAACAAGAGAGCAAAATTCAAAGAACAATTAGCAATATTAGAGAGGATATTGACATTAAGTGGGAGAAAATCAAAGTTTTTTACTAATTATTGCTTAAAAATAGCAAGGAATAGGATGAAGAAGGCAATAATTGAGTGGTACAATGCATTCAAAATGTATAATATAGCAATTAACATAATCGAAATACGACAAAACGTATCATTACTATAAGAATTACCGAAGGTGTGGAGGAATCTATGAGAAATTCTGTTAAAAAGTGGGGAGTCGGAATTGCAGTATTTGCAGCAATTGTGACAACAGCCGTTCTGTTGCCACAGGATAAGGTCACTGATTTCCATGAGAAATATGAAGGAACAGATCTGACATCGGACATTAAGGGAATGGAGAGGGCAGGAACATACATCCGATATATCGCAGGACATGATTCCAGCGTCAGACCGCAGGAAAATGTAAACATTGAGCTGTTTGACTATACATCAGCTAAAGATGTTGAGCGGTATACTTCCTATGAAGGTGTAGATGAGGCATTGTATACAGGTGTTGATTCTACAGTTACCTGGCAGATTAATGTACCTCAGAGCGGTTATTATAATCTGTATACAGAATATCTGATTCCTGAGTCAAGAGGTGTAGTTGCAGAACGAATTGTTTATATCAATGGAGAGATTCCATTTGAGTCGGCACGTAACATTACCTTTTCCAGAATATGGACTGATGGTGGTGAGGTGAAAGTCGATAATCAGGGCAATGAGATAAGACCTACACAGAAAGAAGTATTTGCCTGGCAGAAGGCATACTTCAGGGATGACAGAGGATATGAAGCAGAACCGTATCTGTTTTATTTTGAAAAAGGAATAAATGAGCTGACTCTGGAAGCAGAGAATGAACCTATGATCCTCAAAAGCCTGGAACTGAAGAGTGTACAGGATATGGATGATTATCAGGCTTATCTGGAGAAACAGCCGGGTGTCAATATGACAGAGACAGGAACTTCCTATCAGCAGATCGTGCAGGGTGAAGACTCCACGCTGCGTTCAGAATCTTCACTGTATGCTAAGTATGACAGGTCATCACCAACCACACAGCCAAACAGTGTGACCAATACGGTATTGAATTATGTGGGCGGTGAGGCATGGAGAAGTGCAGGACAGTGGATTGAATGGAATTTTGAAGTCCCGGAAGACGGATATTACAATCTCATGATCAAAGCCCGCCAGAATTATACATTAGCGCTGCAACAGCTGAATATTCTGATGGGAGAAGCACCGAATACTCCTGTAGACAGCCTGTACAACATCGGAATGATCTCCGCTCCTGTCCGGATACTGCCTCTGGAAGATGTTTTGCAACGACGTGCCGATTATGCCAGTACGGAAGTAAACATCATGAAGAGCCAGGCACAACGTAAAGCGGCTCTCAGCCAGTTCAATCCCCAATTAAACATGTATTTCAGCGGTGGCTGGGCAACGGCCACACCCTGCAGCGTGACTGCACCGAGGCCATGACCCGGGCCGGCAGCAAAACGCCGGGCTTCCGGCAGGAGCGCCCCATGCAGCAGACCTACCGCCTGTATGGCAAGCTGCGCCGGGAGATGGAGGCCCGCTGGGAGGTGCTGTGCCAGGCTGCCGCCGATGCCGCCGCCCATGCGCTTCGTCATG
>ENA-ORTG01001236-ORTG01001236.1-human-gut-metagenome-genome-assembly--contig:-NODE-1236-length-24115-cov-3.275686_pt1 | contig 24115 bp, 20 predicted proteins | sample MGYA00241906_ERZ509176 | MGnify/ENA primary metagenome ERZ509176 (study PRJEB26280, sample SAMEA2338811) | human gut metagenome | biome: human gut; feature: human-associated habitat; material: faeces...
AAAAAAGGATCTCTGCATCATGCACCCCCTGCCCCGTGTCAATGAAATCTCCGTTGCAGTGGATGATGACCCCAGAGCCTGCTATTTCAAGCAGGTGCTGAACGGCAAATATATTCGCATGGCTTTGATTCTGAAATTACTGGAGGTGGCGTAAATGATGAAGGTAACCGCAGTGAATAACGGTGTGGTCATTGACCATATCACCGCAGGCAAATGTATGAAGCTGTATCAGTTTCTGGATTTAGACCACGTTGATGCAACCATTGCGCTGATTAAAAATGCGCCCAGCCAGAAAATGGGCAAAAAGGATATCATTAAAATTGATACCGAGCTGGAACTGGATTTGGATGCGCTGGGCTATATTGACCCCAACGTAACCATCAATATCGTAAAGGACGGCGTTTGCGTGAAAAAGGTACATCCGCAGCTGCCCGAACGGCTGACGAATATCATCCAGTGCAAAAACCCTCGCTGCATCACCTCTGTGGAGCAGGAGATTCCCCATATCTTCAAGCTGACAGACAGGGAAAAGGGCGAATATCGCTGCATTTACTGCGAATCCAAGGCAAAAAATTAACCTAAGTCGAAATCAGGATTTCGACTTGTTTAAACAGAGGCATGAATAGCTCATTCCATCGGCTAAAAGCCTTGAAACTCGCTATTCTCCTCGACGGAAGTGAATTCCGTCTGCGGATTCCACTTGGGAAACGCTTCGTTTCCGCTGAAGCCCATAAATCACCAATAAAATAATCCCTAGACATCGCCCGCCTCTGCCAAGCAGCAGAAAAACGATCGGCAGAATCATTCCCTTCCACCATTCCTCTTTTTGGGCAAGCCGCCATTCCAGATAGCAGATTGCAGCATAAATCAGAAGCATCACCAGAATGATTGCACATACATAAAGTGTACCGGACATCCGAAATGTATCTAACATGCTCATAAAAATCCCCCTTTCTGCCTTTCCTATCTCAAACATACCATAGTTTCCACAAAAAAGCAATTCTTTCCCCGTTTTCTTTATGATACATTTCCCTTTCCCTGCATAAACTGTTATGAAAAACCTATAGGGAGCGTTTCCATGCAGAATCCGTATGTAAAATATCTGAAAACGAAGAATGGCTATTTCTATCTTTTTTATTATGAACACGGCAATATTTTCTGTCGCAGCTTTTCCCATGACGGCTGGACAGTGCCGCAGAAAATCGCGGAGAAAGCCTCTCCTGTTTTTTCCGTCTGCCAATATGAAGCTATCACCTATCTGCTCTATTCCGGCGGCGAAGGACAGCTTTATCTGGCATCCTCTGCCGATTTTGCCAGTTGGGAGCACCGCCCCCTGCGAAATGGCATCTCTCCTACCGACCGCACAAGGTTTTTCCTCCTGCCAACCAAGGAGGCCTTCCATATTATTTACCACCTGCCAACAGAAGCAACCGGCGTGGATTCCCTTGTTTACAGCGTCTTTCGCAATGGGCAATGGGAAAAGCCCTATCAGATTGACCGCTTCCTGCCGTTGAAGCAAACACCCTTCCTCGCCAGACGGCTGAGTGATGCGCATATCATCTTGTATTACCGCACCGGCAGAAACGTCCTCAGCGCAAGAGAAATGCTCTTGACCCCCTATACCATCGGCAGTGTCACGCCGCTGATTCAGACCCCCACCCCTTGCACCGACCTCTCCATCATCAACGATACCGAAAGAATCCATATTCTCTATATTGTTCGCAATATGTTCCGCACGCAGGTGGTCTATCAATATAAGCATACCGTCGCCATCAGTACGCCGCGCATCCTCTGGGAGGATACGAACTGCGAAAACTGCCTTGCCTATCAGGAAAACGGCAGACTGATTCTCATGTGGACGGCAAACGGACAGCCATTTCGCTGTATTTCCGAAAACGGCGGTGCCTCCTTCGGCGCGGTGGAGCGCTATATGGAAAAATTCCCTGCCTACTGCATAAAAGGCGAGCTGCTCGGCGCAAATGATGCAGCACTGAACGCGGCGGAGTGCTATGGCAACGGACAGCATGGCTTTCTGCCTGCGGTGTTTGCCCCCTCTCCCCTGCCCGAAGCACCAAAGGCGGCAAAGCAAGCGGAGGAAGATGACTATTCCAAGGCATACACCGCGTTACAGGCATCCCATAAAAAGCAGATAGAGGAATTTTCCGTTCTTCTGGAGCAAAGAAGCGATGAAATTGCCGCTGTCAATGCCCGTTGGAAGACACAGCTTGAAAAAATGGAGCAGGAGCTTTCTGCTCTCCGCATGGAAAATGCGCAGCTGCGGCAATCCTCCCTTCCGGAACAAGCCGAGAAGGAATCCTGATTTTTTGCATACAAAAAGCCCTCCCTACGTTTTTGTAGTCGAAGGCTTTTTTTATCTTTCTTATTCGGGTGCCGTTTCGTCCTGCTGTACCCTTCTCTGAATTTCTCCTGCAAAATCAGCTACTGCAAAGGCATCTGTGCAGAAGATATCAGAATCCGTAATCACTGCGCCAACCCTTGCCATATCCTCCATATTCACGCGCTGAATCTCCGCCGTATTGGAGGAACAGCAATCCTCAATGATGAGAATGTTATAATCCAGAGAAAGCCCATCATAGCAGGAGGTACGGATGCAGTTCGGGGTGGTTGTTCCTGTCAGAATCACAGTTTTCACGCCCAGACGGCGCAGAATTAAATCCAGCTCTGTCTGGAAAAAAGCGGAAAAACGAGGCTTTATAATTGTATAATCCCCCTTCTGCGGTGTAAATTCCGCAGGCACCTCGATAGATAACGCACCCGTGCTGTTGGGTGCAAGGTAACGATTGCCGCCAAGCCAGCTGTCATAGCGTGTAAATTCCACATCACTGCCGTTTCTGCGATAAATGCGGTTCACAAAGAATACCGGAATCCCTCTTTCTCTCGCCTTGCGAATCACCCTGCCGCAGGCAGGCACGCTTTTTGCCGCCTCCTGAATACACAGAGGAGATTCCTTGCTGATAAATGCATTCTCCATATCAATCACAACCAGAGCTGTTGTTTTCCAATCCATATTTATTTCTCCTTTCACATTGTTCTTTCGGAAATACTACCATATTTTCCTCTCTGCGGCTACCCCTTCTTTTTTCTGAGAAATGCACCATTTGTCCCCTTTGCAATATATTGAAAGTATCAAACTCTGCAAAGGAGGTCCTTTCCATGAACCCCATTGTTTCTCTGGAGGATGTCAGCCTCCGCTACCACAGCATCGGCGGAGAAACCTCTGCTGTGTCTCATCTGAGCCTTTCCGTCCAAGCGGGCGAATTTATATCCATTGTCGGACCTTCGGGCTGCGGCAAATCCACAATTCTTTCCATGCTGGCAGGGCAGCTTGCCCCTTCCGAAGGAAGCATTTACATCGGCGGCACGATTGGCTACATGCTCCAGAAGGATTATCTCCTGCAATGGCGGAGCATCCGTTCCAATGCCCTGCTCGGCTTGGAAATCCAGAAAAAGCTGACCCCCAAAAACATCGCCTATGTTGATACCCTGCTTACGCAATATGGTCTCGGCGATTTCAAAAACAGCCTGCCCAACCAGCTTTCAGGCGGTATGCGCCAACGCGCGGCACTCATCCGCACACTTGCTGTTCGTCCCGATATTCTCCTTCTGGATGAGCCGTTTTCCGCACTGGATTATCAGACAAGGCTTTCCGTTTCGGATGAAATCGGCACGATTATCCGCGAGGAAGGAAAAACCGCCATCCTCGTCACGCATGATATTTCCGAAGCCATCAGTCTTTCCGACCGCGTGGTGGTGCTCTCCAAGCGTCCTGCAAGCCTGAAAAAAATCTTCCCCATTCAGTTCTCCACCAAAAACCATACCCCCATGCAGGCGAGAGAAGCCCCTGAATTCAAGGATTATTTCAATGCCATCTGGAAGGAGTTGGATGTTCATGTTTCATGAAAAAGAACACATTTCCAAGGAGCAGACGGCGTATCTGCGCCGCACACAAAAAAGAAAAGCCGCTGTCTGGCTTTTGCAGGTGCTTTTGCTTATTCTGTTTTTCCTTCTTTGGGAAATTGCCGCAGACTGCGGTTGGATTGACCCCTTCCTTTTCAGCCAGCCGACGGAATTATTCGCAACAGCCGTTAAAATGATTCGGGACGGCTCTCTTTTCCTGCATATCGGCACAACGCTCCGAGAAACGGTAATCGGCTTTCTTCTGGGGACAATTCTCGGCACGCTGACGGCGGTGCTGCTCTGGTGGAATCGCTTCATTTCCGATGTGGCAGAGCCATATCTCGTGGTTCTCAATTCTCTGCCGAAAACAGCACTTGCTCCCATCATCATCGTCTGGTTCGGGAATAATCAATCCTCTATCATCATCGTTGCCCTGCTCACCTCGATTGTAGTGACGATTCTTTCCGTACTGAATGGCTTCTTGCAGGTGGATGAAGACCAGATTAAGCTGATTCGCATTTTCGGCGGCACAAAACGGCAGGTACTCACAAAGGTCGTTTTCCCTGCGAATATTCCCTGCATCCTCAATGCGCTAAAAATCAATGTCGGGCTTTCCTTTGTCGGGGTCATCGTCGGGGAATTTCTTGTCGCACAGGATGGTCTGGGCTTTTTGATTGTCTATTCCTCGCAGACCTTCGCCATGCGCGTAGTGCTTCTTTCGGTTGTCATTCTGGCAATCCTCTCCGCCCTAATGTATCGCGCCATTTCCCTTCTGGAAAAACAGTTTCATAAATGGCAGGGATAAAAAATGGTGTGTCCCGATAAGAAACCTTGTATTCTGAAATGCTGAAAGCTATGGCTACTGCATCAGCTTCCCCTGACAGCCTAAGCTAAAGGATGCCTGTGGGAAACCTCACTGTATCCGCAGTGCTTTCGCTATTTCATTTTCCTCCTGTTTTCTAGTCGGGACACACCCAAACATACTTCTTATTTTTTTATTTTATACGCACTGCAAGGGGCAATCTGCCTTTTCGCAATAGCGTTCCAAAACAGCAATCAATTCTTCCCACACTAGCGGCTTCGGCAAATATGCCGTCATGCCTGCCGCCTTGATTTTTTCGATATCGCCCGGAAAAATACCTGCTGTTACCGCAAAAATCGGAATTCGTTCGGCATCCGACCGATTCAGACTGCGGATGCGTCTGGTCGCAGTCAGCCCATCCATCTCCGGCATCATTACATCCATCAGAATGATATCAAAGCTGTTTTCGGGCGCATTCTTGAAAAGCTCCAATGCGGCTTTTCCGTTTTCTGCCTTGGTGACAACTGCACCTGCCTCCGTCAGTATATATTCCGCAATTTCAAGATTCAGCGTATTATCATCTGCCAAAAGGATATTCACACCGGAAAGACTTGCTAATTTCTTCTGCTGCGCTGCCACCTTCGGCTTTTCAAACGGCAGCTCCAGCGTAAAAGTGGAACCCTTATGCAGTTGGCTTTCCGCCGTGATGGTTCCGCCCATGCGGTCAACCAAGCCCTTTACGATTGCCATGCCCAAGCCGCTGCCCTGATATTTTGTGCGCACACTTTCCTTTTCCTGCGTAAAAGGCTCAAATAGCTGCGTATCAATGAATTCCTGCGACATTCCCTCGCCGGTATCACAGATTTTGATTTGAAAAACCACCTGCGTCTCTGTTTCGCGCAGAAGCGTAATTTGGGTCGCAACCAAGCCGCCTGCCTGCGTATAGCGAATGGCATTGGTGTAAAGATTGAAAAGGATTTTCTTGATATGATAGGGGCTGCCAATCAGCTCCTGCTCACATGCCGCCTGCGCCTGAAAGGAGAACTCCAGACCGTTATCCGGAAAAAGATTTCTGCTGTTTTCCATCGTTTCTCTACAAAGTGCCACAAGCCGAAACGGAATCTTCTCCATCTGTATATTACCGGATTGCATCTCATTCATATCCAGCACATTATTCGCAAGGGAAAGCAGTGCCGATGCAGATTTCTCTATCTTTTCTACATTTTCCAGTACCTTTGCAGTATCCGCAGGGTTGCTTTCGATGATGTGTGCCATTCCCAGAATCCCATTGATGGGCGTGCGAATATCATGCGACATATTATGCAGAATCTGCGCGCGTACTGCCGCAAGCTTCCCTTCTGCCTCCAGCTTGGAAATCTCCTGTATCGCATTTTTATTTCTCTGCTGTAAATGGCCGATGACACAGATATTGGCAATCAAGCCTAACAGAACAACGATTAGCTTATCTCTGTTGATTGGTTCAAAATAAATCCAGCTATGGTCTATGGAAAAAAAGAACATAGAATAAAGCAAGGTCAGGATGCCGCACAGCGTCCCCACAAGATAGCCACACTGCACCAGAACCGCCGATAAAAACCCTTTCAAAGAGAATAGAAGGCATTGTATCTTTTATCCTTGAATATTTCTTATACTTTCGTGCACAAGATATGTAAAGTTTTTTCTTTGCTCTTGTCACAGCTACATAAAAAAGACGCAGGTTTTCTTCTGCTTTGAACAGCTTAAGCTCTTTTTCATCTTTATTACCCCTTTTTAAAATGTAAAAAGCTGTTCGCACAGGATTTTATTTTAATCTCTGTTACTCACAATTTGCACCACAATACAGTACAATTATACTGGTTTTTTGCACATTTTTCCAGTATAAATTGTTCTTTTTTTAAAACATTATCGTTATTTGGCTGATTATTAAAGAATTTTAATCATTAGACTGCAAAGAAAGCTCCCCCTCCTGCCAAACGCCGTAAACCTCCTCCAGAAGCGTAAACGGCTGTGCGCCGCGGAAGATTTCCGTCATTTTCTTTTCAAAGCTATCTGCCGCATCTGTTTCCACCAGAACGATAAATTCCACCTGCTCCGTATAAATCGTATCAAACAGCTCATGCCCATCCTGCAGAATTTCATACTGCACCTTTCCCGAATCGGAATATGCTGCCAGAACGGAATATTTCCGATACAAAACCAGCTCCGCAATCCCTGCCGCAAGCAGTCCCTCCTTCGCAGAATGACCATACGCACGCACCAGACCGCCTGTTCCCAGAAGTGTGCCGCCAAAATAACGCGTCACCACAATCGCCGTATCCTTGATATCCTCCCCCTTCAGCACGCTTAATACAGGCATCCCCGCTGTCCCCTGCGGTTCGCCGTCGTCGCTGAAACGCTGTAATTCGTTTCTCTCCCCAATCTGATATGCAAACACATTATGCGTCGCATTCCAGTATTTCTTTTTCATTTCCTCAATGAACGCCTTTGCTTCCTCCTCGGTTTTCACAGGGCGCACCGTTGCGATAAAGCGTGATTTCTTCTCCACAATCTCCGCCTCCGCCTGCGTCAGTATGGTTTTATATTTTTTCAGCATAAAGTCACCTTTTTTTCTGTTAATTTTTTCTTTTATTTTAACATATTTCCCTGTCCGCACTCAAGTCCGCTTTTGTATGGAATTTTGTTTTTCTGTCCATCCTAAGTCTATCGAAAGGAGAGGATATCATGTTCGGACGAGAATACAGAGATCTGGCAGATTTGCTGTTAAACAACGAGCGTGCAAAGCATTTTTACAAAAGCCTGCCGCAGGATATACAGCAGATACTCACCGAAAACGGCAGTGAAATCCGCACCATGACTGCCCTGCGGCATTTCGCCAAAACTGCACCGAAAACAGACGATTAACGAAAAAAGCGGCTGACCGAGGAGACCTCGGCTTGCCGCCTTTTTCTTGGTTCTTGGAAAATTATTTTTTATCAAAGCCCATCAGCTTTGCGCAGTTATTATAGAAAACATCCTTTATCTGTTCCTCTGTCAATCCGCTTGTCATAACCTTCATGGCTTCGACTGCCGCAGGATGATAGGGTGCATCCGTACCGAACATAATGCGGTCAGCACCAACCTCCTCATACGCCTCTCTGATTTTGGAGGGCATCGGCATGCCGCTCATTTCCAGATACAAATTGGGATAACGCTTTGCCATTTTCAGGGTAGCATCAATATATACCCCATGTCCATGCCCCATGTGAATCATGACAAGCTTCACATCGGGATGACGTTCTGCCAGAAGCGCAATGCTCCAGGGCAGAGAATAAGGGGGGTGTCCGCAGTGCATGAAAACGGGAATATTCAAATCCTTTGCCGCCTCCATGATGGGGTCCATCAGCTCTGCATCTGCAACATAGGCATGCTTCAGAGGATTCGCCTTAATGCCCTTGAAGCCCTTATTCTGCACATAATCATAAATCATATCTATCGCCTTCTGCCCGTCATAGGGGTTAGGATATACCATCCCCACAAAGCGGTCGGGGTATTTCTCTACTGCATCCAGACAGATTTCATTCGGTTCAGAGCAAAGCAGTGTTTTTTCAATATTGAATTCATCCATCTGCGCAATCAGCTGCTCCGCGTTAATGGAAAGCTTTGCCCAGCCGCCGAATTCACCAATATGTGCATGTGCGTCTATTTTTTTAAATTCCTTTACATCCATTTTTTACATCTCCCTTAATTTCTGCATAATGCCTGCTTTATTGAACAATACCACCAGAACTGTTGCCAGAACAACGCCTGTAATTGTTTGCGAAGTCAGCCCCGGTACACCGCCGATGGCATACGCCCAATCGAACAGGAAAACCTTAAACACGGTATACAGGATAATCTGTACGATACCGCCCACGATGGAGCCGATCAGCCAGTTTCCTTTTCTGTTTGGCATGATTTTATCAATAAACAAACCCATGACCGTTGCCATGATATACTTAATGATAAATGTCGGGATAACCCAGTGCATGTAGCCGCCCAGAAGGTCGGACAGCGCTGCGCCGATGCCCCCTGCCAACGCGCCCTTTCTGGTACCCAGAATCAGAACGCTCAGGAAAATCATACAGTCCCCCATGTGGGAATAGCCATGCAAAGAAGGAATCTTTACGGTATAAATCCCGATGAAGGTAATCGCTGCCATCATTGCTGTTTTTGTAATGTCTTTGACTGAATAGGTACTGCTGTTCATTTTACTTCCTCTCTTTCTTAACCCTTTCACCTTTTCTTTTGTGAAATCTCTCTGAATTGCTTACAATTCTATCATGGAAAGATACGGTATCCAATCCCTCAGGCATAACATTCCAGAATTGTATGGGTATAATTATACAGAATGTATCGGTGCAATTTTGGATTCGCTATACAATCGTCTATCTTTTTTCTGTTCGTTATGTTATACGATCTGTAAAATAATTGCTTATACTTAGAACCGAAAATGCCCCCCGCATCACTCTATTGTGACACGGAGGGCACCCTCTTCACGAAACAATCATGGTTTCTATTCTTATTTTCTTTTACAGAACAACGTAGTTCCCATTTTCATCCACATCCACGGTCAGCGTTGTGCCGGGCTCTACCTCGTCGGCAATAATCTTTCTTGCCAGCAGGGTTTCCACATGACGCTGTACCAGACGCTTCAGCGGTCTTGCACCAAAGGCAGGGTCATAGCCCGTTTCAATGATGTAGTTCTTTGCACGCTCTGTCAGCTCGCATTTCAGCTGCTTATCTGCCAGTCTGCCATTCAGATCCTTCATAATCAGATCAATGATATGGGTGATGTTATCCTTTGTCAGCGGTTTATAGAATACAATCTCATCCAGACGGTTCAAAAATTCGGGACGGAAGGACTGCTTCAGCAATGCTTCTACTGCCGCTCTTGCGTCCGCTGTAATCTCGCCGTTGGCATCAATGCCATCCAACAGATAAGAGGATCCAAGGTTGGAGGTCAGGATGATAACGGTATTCTTGAAGTCTACCGTTCTGCCCTGCGAATCTGTGATTCTGCCGTCATCCAATACCTGCAGCAGGATATTGAATACATCGGGATGGGCTTTTTCCACCTCATCGAACAGGATAACGGAATAAGGTTTCCGACGAACAGCCTCGGTCAGCTGACCGCCTTCCTCATAGCCGACATACCCGGGAGGCGCACCAATCAGACGAGACACGCTGAATTTTTCCATGTATTCGGTCATATCGATACGAACCATGTTCTTTTCATCGTCAAACAGGCATTCTGCCAGTGTTTTTGCCAGCTCTGTCTTACCAACACCGGTAGGACCGAGGAACAGGAACGAACCGATGGGTCTGTTTGCACTCTGGATGCCGGCACGACTTCTCAGAATTGCTTCGGAAACCTTTGTAACGGCTTCCTCCTGCCCGACAACTCTTTCGTGCAGAATATCCTCCAGATGCAACAGCTTATCTCTTTCGCCCTCCATCAGCTTTGCAACAGGAATCCCCGTCCAACGCTCAATGATACGGGCGATTTCTTCTTCTGTTACTTTGTCACGCAGCAGGGTATTTCTGCCACTGTTTTCCTCTGCAAGGTGTTCCTTCTCCTGCAATTCCTTCTGGAGCTGAGGCAGCTTGCCGTATTTCAGCTCTGCCGCCTTATTCAGGTCATATTTTCTTTCTGCCGCTTCGATTTCGGCATTGACATCTTCAATTTCCTCTCTCAGCTTCTGCACAACGCCGATGGCATCCTTTTCATTCTGCCATTTTGCCTGCAAAGCAGAGAAGTTTTCACGCATTTCAGCCAGTTCCTTCTGGATTTCCTGCAAATGCTCCTTAGACAGCTTATCGTCCTCTTTTTTCAGTGCCGCTTCTTCAATTTCATGCTGAATGATTTTTCTCTGGATTACATCCAGTTCGGTAGGCATGGAGTCCATTTCGGTACGAATCATCGCGCACGCTTCATCCACCAAGTCAATCGCTTTATCGGGCAGGAATCTATCCGAAATGTATCTGTTGGACAGGGTTGCCGCCGCAATGATTGCCTGATCCTGAATTTTTACGCCATGATAAACCTCATATCTTTCCTTCAGACCACGCAGAATAGCGATGGTATCCTCAACCGTAGGCTCATTGACCATAACCGGCTGGAACCGACGTTCCAGAGCAGGGTCTTTTTCCACATACTGTCTGTATTCATTCAGCGTGGTTGCACCGATACAATGCAGCTCACCTCTTGCCAGCATAGGCTTCAGCAGGTTGCCTGCATCCATTGCGCCGTCCGTTTTGCCTGCACCGACAATCGTATGCAGCTCATCAATAAAGAGGATAATCTTACCTTCGCTCTTTCTAACCTCATTCAGAACGGCTTTCAGTCTCTCCTCAAATTCACCACGGAATTTTGCGCCTGCAATTAGAGAACCCATATCCAGAGAGAAGATGGTTTTATCCTTCAGGCTGTTGGGTACATCCTCTTTCACGATACGCTGTGCCAACCCCTCCGCAATGGCGGTTTTGCCGACACCGGGTTCACCAATCAGAACAGGGTTGTTTTTCGTCTTTCTGGACAGAATACGGATGACGTTTCTGATTTCATCGTCACGCCCAATCACAGGATCAAGCTTTTTGCTTCTTGCCTTTTCCACTAGGTCTGTGCCATATTTCTTTAAAGCATCATAGGTTGCTTCGGGAGAATCACTGGTTACTCTGGTGTTGCCACGGACGGTTGCCAGAATTTTCATAAAGCCGTCTCTGTCCACGTTGTGCTGACGGAACAGCTCCTTCAAAGCGGCATTGGGTGCATTGACCATTGCCATAAAGATATGCTCTACGGAAACATATTCGTCCGTCATATTTTCTGCCAGCTTTTCTGCCGCGGTCAGTGCTTTTTCCAGATCAACCGCAACTCTTGTTTCGCCGCCGCTGACACGAGGCAGCCGTTTTACCTCATTCTCCACTGCCTGCGTCAAGCCGTTGACATTGATATTCATCTTCTGCAGCAGTCCCGGAATCAAGCCATCCTCCTGCTGGAGCAAAGCCAACAGCAAATGCTGCTGATCCAACTGCGGATTCCCATATTCAACTGCATTCGACTGGGCGTTTTGAATGGCCTCCAAAGATTTTTGTGTAAATTTCTGTAAGTTCATAACCATTCCACCTTTCAAATGTTTTTTACAAATTCAGGTGATGGGGGATAGCTCCATTCGGGTATCTCCTTATCACAAGACCTATTATATACTGTTAGCACTCGCTTGTAAAGAGTGCTAACAAAAGTTTTTTGTAAATTTTTTGTAACGAAAGAATGAATAAATTATACATATTTTTTCCATTCAACACTTATGCAGCTGTAAAATAGAGGAATTTTTTTTCATTTTTCCGCATCTGAACAGGTGGAAACAAGCCATCTATCACAATTATCCTTTTCCCTTAATATCTTAAATTGATATTGGAAAGGGATACCTGCGCATCATAGCCTTTTTCTGCTATCATATATTCCATACCCTTTTTTGCCAAATCAATATGGTTTTTCGGCGCTACTACAATTTCTTTAATCGGAAGCAATTTATCCGTCAGTTGAATTTGCACATAGGGAATAAGAAAGCCGTCCTTCTCTCTATAAAGACCCGTCCCCTTCTTTTTGAAGATAAACCGATATTCCTGCTCCTCCCGAAAGGCACTGTTTTTGAAAAACATGGCATAAATCGCTGTGATTTTCTGGAATTTTCTGCATGCCTTTTTATATTCCTCACAATCTCTGTTTTTTGCACCTGCCTCGATAATCTCTGAAAAGGAAAGCTGCATTTCATTCGGAATCCCTTCGTTTAAAATTCTGCGAACAATCTTTTTCTGTTCTTCCATTTCATACAGCACCAAGCCATGATACTCAATGGTATTGTTTTCTTCAATGCGTGCAATCAGCCGCTTGCTGTCAAAGCCGATGTTATAGCCGGTTTCATTCCCAAATTCAGACCACATGGTAATGCTGTCTCTGCAATTAGAAAAGGACAGCACGAAATATTCCTTGCTCCTGCCGCCGCCGCAGAGAATATTTTCCTCCAAAACATCCTCTAAAAACATATCGCACAGGGATTTTTCCTCGATTAACTCACAGCAGACCTCACGAATAATCGTTTCAATATAAGAAAACTCCTTGGGGTCATTCAAAAAATCGCTTTTGGTTGCCCAAAAACAATTTGAATGTAAAATCCCGTTGACTCCCTTGCTTTTTGTGTAATGATAAAGAACTGACGCATCAGCGACGTGCTGCAGCTTCACCTGTTTATTTGACATATTCTTTCCCTCTTTCTTCTCCTTACACCCTTGCAAGCAATCTTTCCAGTCTCCACAGGAAACCGTTTTTCTGTATCTCAGATTTTGCAAACTGGATGGGATGGTCAATATAATACTGCTGCACACCAATCTTATCTCTCCCGTTTTTCCCCTTCTTCACATAAGTACCCAAGGAGGTCAATTCTCTTGCCTTCACATTATCCATCAAAATCAAATCCAGATAGAAGGAAAACCAATCCTTGTGCTCCTTGGAAAGAATCGGGGCAGCAATTTCCACCCTGCGCTGCTGGTTTCTTGTCATGATATCTGCCGAGGAAATATAAATCTGCCGTGCCTCTCCCTTGCCAAAGCAATAAATACGGGAATGCTCCAAAAAGCGCCCGACAATGCTCGTCACGCGAATATTCTCGGTTTTTTCGGGAATCCCTGGTAAAATACAGCAAATCCCACGCACGATTAAATCAATCTGCACGCCTGCACAGGAGGCCTCGGATAGCTTATCAATCAAATCCCGCTCTGTGATGGAATTTGTTTTAATGATGATTCTGCCATTCTTCCCCTTTGCAATCTCATTGTCAATCAAGCGAAGCAGTCCCTTTTTCATATCATAGGGCGCAATCAGCAGGCGGGAATAGCTTTCCTCCAAATTCCCAATCAACATATTGGAAAAAAATGCAGCCGCATTTTGTCCTAGCTCCTCATTCGCACTCATCAAGCAAAAATCCGTATAAAGTCCTGCTGTTTTTTCATTGTAATTCCCTGTGCCGATTTGCGTGATGTAGGAAATCGTGTTCCGCTCCTGATATGTAATCAAGCATATCTTGGAATGACATTTAAAGCCCTCCTGCCCATAAACGATGCGGCAGCCTGCCTCCTCCAGCACCTTTGCCCACTCGATATTATTCTTTTCATCGAATCTGGCTCTCAGCTCTACCAAAACCGTAACATTCTTCCCATTCTCCGCAGCCTCAACCAGATACTTTACAACCTGAGAATTTCGTGCCAATCTGTATAATGTAATATTGATGGAAACAACCGATTTATCCCAGGCCGCCTCCTTCAGCAAATTCAAAAACGGCTGCATGGAATGATAGGGATAGAACAGCAAAATATCTCTTTGGCGAATCTGCTGCTTCATCGGCATATCCTCCGTTAAATAGGTAGGCTTTTGCGAATGGAAGGCAGGATAAAGCAAATCCTTTCTATCCTCCGCAAGCTGATATGCCCAAGAAAGCACTGCGGGGCATTTTGCATAATACACCTGATATTTTTTCAAGCCCAATTTTTCAGCCAGCAGCTTCCCTAATTTATGGGTATTCCCTTCCACCTCAAGCCAAACGGGTGCCAAGCGGTCTCTTGCACGTAGCAGCTTAGACATTTGCTCTCTGTAGTCGGGTGCCTCCTCTCCCATTTCGTCATGCTCCAGACTGATATCCGCATTTCTGGTTACGCAAATAATCGCCTGCTCCTCTGCGGTATAAATTTTAAAAATTCGATTTAAATTTTCCAGCACAATCCTTTCTGTTCTTAAAAAGCGAACCCCCTTTTCTGTCGGCAAATAGACCAGAGCAGGCAGTGCATCCGGTACACCTACGATTCCCAAAATCTTCTTTTCTCCCGCGCGCAGCAGTGCCGCCGCATATAATGCCTTATTTTTCAAATGAGGAAACGGATGGGAGCGGTCGATAATTTGCGGACACAGCAAGGGACGAATATTTTTATCAAAATACTCCTGCACAAAGGCTTCTTCCTTTCCCTTTAATTCAGAAATATCCACCTCTGTTATCCCCTGTTTATTCAGCTGCTTCATAATATGCGCATAAGCCTTTTCTCTGCGGCGCAGCATCGGCGGAACCGCCTCATAAATCCTTGCAAGCTGCTCGGCAGGTGTTAAGCCGCTTTTGTTATCCCGCTCATCCGGCTCCACAATGGAAAGGTCAATCAGGGTGCCGACACGAACCATTAAAAATTCATCCAGATTTGTTGTAAAAATCGAGGCAAACCGCAGTCTTTCCAGTAAAGGAACCTCCTCGTTCTCCGCCTCCTCCAGCACTCGCAAATCAAATTGCAGCCAGCTTAATTCTCTGTTTTGCGTATAACTCAAATCGTTGTTTTGATAAACTCTTTCCATAAATAACCCTCTCTTACACCATATTCACTAATGTATAACCGTTCTGCCTTCATTTTTTTCGCCAAGGCCTGCATCAGCAACGCCCCCGGTATAATCGTATGAATCCGATCCGGACATTTCTTCAGCACCGCATCCTTGGCATTGGTATCCCTTTTCAGCAGAAAGGAAACGCATGTATGCAATTCCTCCATTGTAATTTCCCTATGGGAAGCATCCCGCTTTTCCCGCAGATTGATAAGCTCCAGCAGGCTCCTTGCCGTACCGCCGACACCAATCAGCAACGGCTGTGGATGCTCCGGCAATGCCGCCTCCGCAAGATTTCTTTCGATAAACAGCTTCATCTCCTCAATTTCAAGCTTCTTTGGCCAAATTTTTTTGACATATCGTTTATAAAGGTTTAAACACCCAATATTCATGCTCTTGGCATAATAGGGCTTCCTTTCCCGAAAGGCGACAACTTCCGTACTGCCGCCGCCCAAGTCGAAAAGACAGCCATCCGCAAACGGAGAAGCATGAACCGCTCCCGAAAAGCTCAAAATCGCCTCCTCCTCCCCCGAAAGCAATTCTACCTTCAGCCCAACCGCATGAAAAACGCGCGCAAGCACCTGTTCGGAATTGGCAACATTTCGCAGGGATGCCGTTGCAAAGGCATTGATGCTATTAACGGAAATCTCCTCTAGGGAACTGCAAAATTGTTGAAGCACATCAATAAGAACACCAATGCCCTCCTCGGACATTTCCCCCTCTGTGATATAATTGACCAAGCCTGCCGTTTCCTTTTTTGAAAGCAGAACCGTAAATTTCTGTCCTTCGATTTTATATACAGACATCCGCATTGTATTTGAACCGATGTCAATCACTGCAGCAATCATTCTTTCCCTCCTTAATATATATAAAAGATCGCACCCTTCTGCTTCATGGCAAAAGGATACAGTCTTATGATAAGATTTTTTTGTAAAATAAAAGCCCTTCTTTCCGTTAAATGTTTGTAAAGCCAACGCAAAAGCACCCTGCAAAAGGGATGGATACAGCTATATCAAAAAAGCAGAAGGCCTTTTCCAAAAGCGAAAAAGACCTCCTGCTTTTATTTTTCTTTCTTTTGCGTTTGCGGCTTCATGCCCCAAAATACAACATTCATCAGAATAACAATCCCGATTACCACAGCCATGGATACCCAAAAGCCGATATTCAAGCCAAGCCATTCACAGCCTCTGAAAAGCGATACCCAGATTTCTTTCCAATTCATCATTTCCTACACCTCCTATAAAAGCTCGCCATAATGACGAACATAGGCTTTTTTCAAGCTGGTTGCCAATATCATATACAGCAGAATACAGGGAATCAAATATGCAAAATATGCAGCAGGCAAAGCCACAAACCCAAGCACCCTTCCGAATGCCGTGAAGGGAATCACTGTCAAAACGGCAATGCCTGTCATAGTCAGAAGTGTCACAGAGGCAGAGGCACGGCTTTGCAAAAACGGCAGCTTGGGGGTACGAATCATGTGAATAACCAGTGTTTGGCTCCACATGGATTCCACAAACCACCCTGCCTGGAACAGCCCGATATACCGCGCCTGCATTGCCGCAAGCTCTGCGCCGCTATAGTGCGCCGCCAAGTCATTGAACAAAATCCCCTTCGAGATAAACAGCGGGCAGAACACAAAATACATAAAAATGTAGGTTGTAAAATCAAAGATGGAGCTGGTAGGCCCAATCCAAATCATAAAGCTACCCACACTGGAGGCATCCCATTTTCTCGGCTTTGCGATAAATTCCTCATCCACATTATCCCAAGGGATTGCTGTGCAGGATAAATCATAAATCAAATTCAGGAAAATCAAATGCACGCTCATCATCGGCAGGAAGGGCAGCAGTGCAGATGCCGCCAATACCGAAAACATATTGCCGAAATTGGAAGATGCTGTCATTTTGATATACTTCATCATATTCGCATAGGTTTTGCGCCCCTCGATGATTCCCTGCTCCAAAACCATCAAATCCTTTTCCAAAAGAATGATATCTGCCGATTCCTTTGCCACATCAACCGCAGTATCTACAGAAATGCCGATATCCGCAGACTTCATGGCGGCAGCATCATTGATGCCATCCCCCATAAAGCCAACCGTATGCCCGTTTCCCCGCAGAACCGAAACCACACGGGATTTCTGGTCGGGTGTCAGCTTTGCAAAAACATCCGTTGTCTCTGCCGCTCTTGCAAGGGCTTCATCCGTCATGCCGTCCAAATCAGAGCCAAGGAGCATATTGCGTACCTCAAGCCCCACCTGCTTACAAATGGTGCGTGTTACCTTATCATTATCGCCCGTCAAAATTTTTGTTGTCACGCCATGCGCCTGCAATGCGCGAATGGCATCTGCCGTGGATTCCTTCGGGGGATCTAAGAAGGCAAGATATCCAATCAGCACCATATCACACTCATCCTTCACACCAAAAGACTCTACAGGAGAAGGGTTACTTTTCTGTGCTATCGCAAGCACACGGAAGCCTTTTTCATTCAGCTCATCCACTGTTTTCAAAATCCGCCGGCGAACCTCCTTCGTAAGAGGATGCACACTGCCGTCGCACTCTGCATAGGCACAAATGGAGAGCATTTCCTCCACAGCCCCCTTGGTTACCATCTGCGTCTTTCCGTTTTTATCCTGCACCACAGTTGTCAAACGGCGGCGTGTGAAATCAAAGGGAATTTCATCCACCTTCACGTAGTTTTCGGACAAATCCAGTAATCTGGAATCGGTCTCCTCTGCCTCCTCCGTTTTATGAATAATCGCCACATCCATCAGGTTTTTATAGCCTGTCTGGAAATAGCTGTTTAAGTAGGCATGGCGCAGTACTCTTGTATCATCCTCGCCGTTTACATTCCAATGATATTCCAAAACAACTCTATCCTGCGTGAGTGTCCCTGTTTTGTCGGTGCAAAGAATATCCATCGCACCAAAATTCTGAATCGAATTGAGATTCTTCACAATAGTCTGCTTTTTGCTCATCGAAACCGCACCTTTGGCAAGGCAGGTTGTCACAATCATGGGCAGCATTTCCGGTGTTAAGCCGACAGCAATCGAGATGCCAAACAAAAAGGCATTCAGCCAGTCCCCCTTCGTAATCCCGTTGATAAAGAAAACAAGAGGCACCATGACAAGCATAAACCGAATCAACACCCACGAAACCGCATTGACCCCCTTGGTAAAGCTCGTCTCCACAGCCTCCCCTGCAATCGCAGATGCCATAGAGCCAAACAGCGTAGCGTCTCCGGTGCTGACAACAACCGCAGCTGCACTGCCCGAAATCACGTTGCTTCCCATGAATGCAATATTGGTATAATCGGTTATACTCTCCTTCTGCACACTTCTGCTCGGTGTTTTTTCGATAGGCTCACTTTCGCCCGTCAAGCTGGATTGGCTGATGAATAAGTCCTTCGCCTCTAAAATGCGGACATCCGCAGGAATCATATCCCCTGCCGCCAAATGCACAATGTCGCCCACAACCAAATCATCCATCGGAATTTCTATCTTTTCCTGCTCTCTGCGAGTAACGGTGCAGGTCGTTGTTATCATTGCCAGCAGCTTTTCCGCTGCATTGCCGCTTCTGGATTCCTGCACAAAGCGCAGTGTGCCGGAAATAATAACCATTGTCAAAATGATGACTACGGTTAAGGGATCAAAGTCCTCCGGCGCGCTCCCCAAAAGTGCAAAATAAGGGAACACCATATCCGTTATGGTGGATACCACAGCCAGACAGAACAAAATCGCCGTAAATGGATTGATAAAAGCACCTGCCAGACATTTCGCCAGAGATTGCTTTTTCTCATGTGTCACTTTATTTGAGCCGTACTTGGTGCGGCTGACCGCCACTGCCTCTGCATCCAGTCCCCGCAGGGTGGTATGCAGGCTTTTCAAAACCTCCTGCACAGGATTGGCAGCCGCAAATTGAATACGCTGGTTCTGCTCATCCCGCAGCACTGCCTTTTCCACCGTCTGCCGCACAGCCATGCGGTTTTCTTTCTTGTTCATTTCTCATACCTCCTTTTTCTGCGATTATTTTCTGTAATACCGATTGCTTTTTTCGATATACCAAACATCAAAGCCTGCCACAATGAACCATGCAATCATGGCAATCGCAAACCAATGGCTTGTAGGTACCATTTCTCTCGGTGCCTTTCACAGAATACAAAAATCGCAAGGAAAATCACATGATTAAAACCTTGCGATTTCCTTGCGATTTAGCAAGAATTTTGGCGGACAAAAATATGCCCGCCAAATTTGTTACACCCGATCATTAAATTTATAGCCAATGCCCCAAATCGTCAGAATATATTTCGGCTCATCCGGATTGGGTTCGATTTTCTTTCGCAGCTTTCGGATGAACGCCATGATATTGCTGTCATCCAAAAGATAATTTTCAGACCAAACCGCTTTATAGATTTGCTCCTTTGTAAAAACCTCTCCTCTGTTTTGTGCAAGAAAATAGAGGATTTCAAACTCCTTCGGCGTAAGAGAAACCTCCGCTCCCTGCATCCTCACTCTCCTGCTCTTCGGATAAATTTCCAGCGCACCGATTCGTATTTCATCGGAGGGCGGGAGAGAGGACTCCGCCTCCTTCGAGGTACTCAAAAGCAGTGACGTTGCCTCTCCGCTGAGCATATCATGTATGCCCGAAAGCAAATCCTCCGCACATTCACTTTCCGGCGGCTCCTGTATCAGCTTCTCCAGCAGCCATTGTGCAAGGACAGAATCCATTGAAACAAAACCAATCTTCTTTTTCACGACGGATTCCTCCTTTCAAATCAGCTCATGATATTTCTTCTGATAAAAGGCCTTAACCACCGTTGTCAGAAGCATATACAGCAATGCCACAATCAACAAAAATATGAAATACCAAAATGGCAAATGCGTCAGGCCGAAAAATGCCGCCCCCTTGGTAAAGGTAATTGCGGTAAAAGCAATGATACCCGCAAGGGTAATGCAAATCACCGGTGCAGATGGTCTGCTTTGCACAAAGGGAATCTTTCGTGTACGCAGGAAATGCAAAATCAACACCTGTGTCCACATGGACTCCAAAAACCACCCCGTCTGAAACAGAGCTATATATTGCATCTGCATTGCAGAATCGGTAAGGCTTTGATACGTCACTCCGCCGCACAGCATCGGGCAGAGAATATAATACAAAAACAAAAACGTCACGATATCAAACAAAGAGCTGATTGGCCCAAAGGAAAGCATAAACCGTCCCAAGGTTCTGCCCGACCAATCCCTTGGAAAAAGGGTTTCCTCCTCATCCACATTATCCCAGGGCAGAATGATACACAGCACATCATACAGCAGATTCAACAGCAAAATCTGCAAGGAGGTCATTGGCAAAAACGGCAGAAACGCACTGGCGCACACAATGGAAAAGATGTTGCCAAAATTCGAGCTTGCTGTAATTTTAATATATTTGAGCATATTGGTAAAAGTTTTTCGCCCCTCCAAAATGCCCTGCTCCAGCACGCCCAAATCCTTTTGCAGCAGCACCACATCCGCCGCATCCTTCGCCGCATCCACGGCAGTATCCACCGAAATGCCTACATTTGCCTCACAAAGGGCAGGAATATCGTTAATGCCATCCCCCAAAAATCCGACAGTATGCCCATTTTGGCTCAAGGCGGAAACCAGACGCACCTTTTGCCCCGGTGTCAGCTCCGCAAAAACATGGATTTTTTCAACGGCTGCGCCAAGTACTGCATCCGTCATCTCATCCATCTGCGCACCTGTCAGCACCGTTTCGGAGGGAATCCCTACCCTGCGGCAAACGGAAACTGCCACATCTGCTTGGTCTCCCGTCAGAATTTTCGGGGTAACCTTCAGCCTTTTGAGTGCCTCTACAGAGGTTTTTGCGGTTTTCTTGGGTGCATCAAAAAAGGCAAGATAGCCCATCAGAATCATGCTTTGTTCATCCTCCGGCAAAATCCGGTTTTGCTTTTCTATCCTCTTTCGTGCAACAGCAATCACCTTCATCCCATCCTGCAGCATTTCATCCACCACAAAGGTCACGCTTCGCATTTTATCCTCATCCATCGGCAAAATGGCATCCCGATATTCTACAAAGCCGCAGCGCGCCACAACATGCGCAATATCCCCCTTGATAATGAGCTGCCCCGCTCCGTCTGCCTCCGTCACAAGCGTGCTGACAAATTTACGGGCATAATCAAACGGAATCTCGTCTGTTTTTTGATACTGCGCAAGCAGACCTGTGTAATACGCACTGCGCCCGGGCATTGTCTGGCACGCAAGAATGGCATTATCTATGGGATTGCAGACACCGGAATGATAGACACTGTTCAAAAAGGCAAAATCCAGCACCCTTGTGCTTTCGTTTCCCAGTACATCCATGTAGTATTCCAGCAAAATGCTCTCATTCGTCAGCGTTCCCGTCTTATCCATGCAAAGCACATCCATGCTGCCAAAGCCCTGCATGGCATTGATGTCCTTGATGATGGTCTGCTTGCGGCTCATGCTTAGGCTGCCCCTTGCAAGGCAGGCGGTAATTACCATCGGCAGCATTTCCGGCATCAGCCCTACCGCAACAGAAAGCGCAAATGCAAAGGATTCCAACCATTTTCCGCCTGTCAGCCTTAACAGCACAAACACAATGGGAATCAGCACCACAATAAAGCGAAGCATTACCCATGCAATCGAATTGGCACCCTTTTGGAACGACTGCTTCTCCTCTGCATCCGATTTTTCAAAGCTGCCGTATAATGTATCCTTCCCAACCGCAAGCACAATTCCCTCGCCCTTGCCGCCGATAACCGTTGTTGCCATAAAGGCAAGGTTTTCAAGCTGTGTCAGCGTTTCCGTACTGCCATAGCTGAGGGTATTGCAGTTTTTTTCCAGAATCGCACTTTCACCTGTGATGGCAGCCTGCGAAATAAATAAATCACTGACCTTCGTCAAACGGATATCCGCAGGCACGCGGTCTCCTGCCGAAAGCAGAACAATATCCCCGACCACCAATTCTTCCGCTGCTATTTCCTGTAGCTCTCCCGCTCGTCGAACCGTAATGCTTTCGTGAATCAGCCGTTCCAGCTGCTGCGCCGCATTCTTCGCCCGCAGCTCCTGAATCAGACGGATTACACCGCTCGTCAAAATCATGGAGAAAATAATGATGGCGGTGGTGGCGTTTCTGGCAAAATTAGAGGCAAGCACAACATCGGTTGCCAAGGAAATCATCCCAAGCACAAAAAGAATAATATGGAACGGGTTGATAAAGGCACGACGCAAACAGCGCAGCATAGTATCCTTCTTCCGTTTTGCAAAGCTGTTTTCGCCATATCTCCAGCGCATACCATCCACCTGTTCGGGAAACAAGCCCTGCGGGGAAGCCCCAATCTCTTTATAAATTTCCGCTATCTCACGATAAGCGTATTTTTTGATACAACAATCAAACAGGGTTGTTTTTGACACGAAATAGTTCCTCCTTTGCGATACATATATTGCTATTTTAACATCATTCGCAAAAAACGCCACGCTTATATTCTTGCTTTTTTCTTGCATTTACACAAAACAGCCTTTTTCTCTCCTGTGTACGCAATTTTTCAAACAACAAAGGCAGCTACAATTTTTTCGTCAGCTGCCTTGCGTTTCGTTCAGATATTTAATTATAAGGTCTTCTATGATAGCAAATTATAGTGCCGCATACAGAGCATTTTCTTGTCACCGCTTTTTGAATCATGCTTCGGAAAGCAGAGCACACCATCAGCTTTAGCTATCGATGGTAGCATTCGCAAGCCTACAATACTGTATTCCGTTTTTCTCATAAATCTCGAAGGCTCCTGTGACGGTTATCTCTGCGTTTAGCTCCGGATAATCGTCCGGATAGGTGTACTCGTCGGTCGGAATAAAATCCAATCCCTGTGAACAGCAAGCCATCGCATCGGCAATGATACAGGCAAAATATTGCTCCTTTGTTTCGGGGTCCTCGTAATATGCAAAAGCACCCTTCATTTTAACCGTTTTCCCAATGTAGTCATCAGGGGTGTATAGCATATTGTAAACCTCAGAATAGACCATCGTACTGCTGAGCTTTGTCAGATCAACATCAATGCCGTCTGTGCTTTGCACAGACTCAGAGGCAGCAGGCGCAGACACCGATTCCTTTTCCATCGGGTGATTTTGTGAAGCAGAGGCATTCGGTGTCTGATTATCGGCTGTCTCTTTATTTTCCTCACCTCCGCAGGCGACAAGAGAGCAAAGCATCAGGATAATCAATACTACGCAAAACAGTTTTTTCATTTTCTCACACCTCCGATAGCCGTACCTGCCAGCCACGATAGACCAAAAGCGACAATCTGAACAGCAACGATTGTCGAGCCTACCGGTGTTCCGGCGAGGATAGATGCCAGAATACCAATCAGCGAACACAACACCGACAAAACTACGGCGCAGATCGTCACGCTGCGGAAGCTCTTGAACATCCGCATAGCGGACAATGCCGGGAAAATTACCAGTGCGGAGATGAGCAGAGAGCCGACAAGGTTCATTGCCAGCACGATGATGATGGCAACAACGATTGCAATCAGCAGATTGTAAAGCCCTGCCTTTGTGCCGGTTGCCCTTGCAAAGTCCTCATCAAAGGTCACAGCGAAGATTTTATTGTAAAACAGGATAAACACCACCACAACCAGCACCGACATTCCAACGCAAAGCCACACTTCTACAGGAGACAGTGTCAGGATGGAGGTGGAGCCAAACAGTGTACTGCACACATCGCCCGAAAGGTTGGATGAGGTGGAGAAAATATTCATCACCAGATAGCCGATGGCAAGCGCTCCCACCGAAATCATGGCAATCGCCGCATCGCCCTTGATTTTCGCGTTCTGCCCTGTACGCAAAAGCAGCACGGCGCTGCTGATCGTAATGACCATTACCAGCGGCATTTCATTTGTGATTTGCAGCACGGCGGCAATCGCCATTGCACCAAACGCCACATGGG
>ENA-ORTG01001239-ORTG01001239.1-human-gut-metagenome-genome-assembly--contig:-NODE-1239-length-24110-cov-3.354479_pt1 | contig 24110 bp, 41 predicted proteins | sample MGYA00241906_ERZ509176 | MGnify/ENA primary metagenome ERZ509176 (study PRJEB26280, sample SAMEA2338811) | human gut metagenome | biome: human gut; feature: human-associated habitat; material: faeces...
AAATATGCACAAAACAATGACCGCTATTACTCCTGATGCAATTATTGATCCCATTTTCCAGTTATTTTTCATTAATCTTTCCTCTCTTTCCTATCTTGCATAAACCGTATTGTGGCACAATGGACATTCAGCTTTCCATTCGTCACCTTCAATCTGGCATCCGCAATATTCATATTCTCCCTTATCCGCTTCAAATATGGTCTTACATTCCTTACACTCAAAGCGAATAAGTTTCTTAGCAAATTCCAAACTGCCCTCTCTAATTATCTTCATTCTTCCCACCGTCCATTAAAACAACATGTGTTACTTTCCCAGTTTTTGTTACTTGGTCTACTTCCAGTTTTGTCTGAAGCTTATCAATATGCATATCAATATTTGTCATATGCCTAATTTGCTTATCCCCGACACACAAACTTGTACTGCCGTCCTTATACTGTAAAAGTAATAATTTAATCTTTTTGCTTTCCTGCATTTTTGACTTTATCGTTATATCTCTTATAATCACAAGCAAAATAACCGCTATCCAATAGCACGCATATGCTATTTTGCCTAACAAAATATAAAAAATTGCTCCTATTGCGCAAGCCACAAAGCAAATAGCAATTATTCTGGCATATTCAATTAATGTCTTTGCTACAATTTTAAGTATTTTTTTCATTCCTCATAAACTCCTCAAAATCTTCCATACACTTAGGGCACAAGTCGTATGTGGTATTTAAAATACCATTCCTTGTAATCGAATTTCCGCACAGTATTCCTTTTTTTTAATTTCAGCACCACACCTGTCGCAAGTGCGCCATTCTTTTTGATGTTTCATTTTCTCAATCATCTTTCTTATATTCTTCGATAAACTTCGTAATCCCATTAAACGGTATATCCTCTGATGATTGTGGCATATGGCGTACTATATCATCAATATTTTTCCACCGCTTTATGTTTGCAAGAATCATTGTAGATACAGGATTCTCTAACATAAACATGGAATATCCGACTGTGAATCTGTCTCTTTGAACCATTTTAGCAGAATCAATGGCATGGAAACGAATTTCTATATGTTTGGTATCTATGATATTCTTTCTAAAATCAAAGAACACGCAACCTGGAATATTCGAGTCTGTTATTCGAGCTTCTAACTCTTTCATTGCCAGTAATTCTCGACTGCAAGTATCTGTAATAATCAAAATGTTGTCTTTCATTATTTCCTCTCATTCTTCGACAGTCTCAAATCAATTGTTGCACCACATTCACATTTTATTTTTGTACCGAATATAATTTCTTCATGATACTTTCCACAGTTTGAACACGTAAAGTCAACACTGTAAAGTCTGTTTTTTGTAGACATATATCCCATACAGCCAAGTGGCTCTGCTTCTATCGTGTTTTTCATTCTTCCACCAGCTTTCTACATTTCCGATATATCCTTTATTTCACCATTCGGCAGTTTTACCTTAACTTCGCTCGCAACTACTGTTATCGTGATTTCTTTTGCTACATCTTCTTGGTAAATATTTGATATATTGTTAATCATTGTCGCTCCTTTTACAATTTCTCCATCAAGTGATAATGTAATAAATTTTCCACTTGAGTTGTCAAGTAATGCTTCTTTAACCATCTTCCGCCAGCTTTCTAAACACCATTCATAAACATATTTCCAAAATGCGAATCATTTAGTGCTTTTTCTAATTCGTCTTTGTACCGAAATGGACTTAAAGGGCTTTTTATTTCTTCCCTCAATATAGGTGACATATTGTCTATCAAGATACCTTGTGTAGCACTTGCAAGATTTTGCGGTGGCAAATCTGCTAAAGCGCATAACTCCATTCTTTTATGGTCACATTTTTCAGATTTTGGGCAACTTTTACATTTTTCTGCTAATTTGCTTAAAGGTTCTGCCATCACTACACCAACTTTCTACCGCACATAGGGCAAAAATTAACTTTTATATATCCAAGGCAACCGCTATCTCCTGTGTCGATCAACAAACCAAATCCATTTTCGTCTTTGAAAATAAAATCTCCACCAGCGTATCTTTTTTCATAATATTCATCATTATTCATTGCTATGTTTTTGCAAAATTCACACATATTACACCTCAATACCGTATTCTTTAAAATAGTTTGCAATATTTTCTGGGATTTCTACACCCATTTCCTTTGCTTTTTTAAGTGATTCTATTTCTTCATCAGTTGGCGCATTTGCAAGTCTGAACCATTCGTCTGCGTCAATCATCCTATTTTTCAAAGCATTATCAAAATCTGTTACGTCATAGTGTGCTTTAATGCATTTATCTTTAGGATAAACAACATGTGTTTTTGTATCTCCAGTACATGTGCAATCCAATCCAGAACTTAATTTTCCACATCTTTCTTTAAATTCGCATGTATCGCACTCTGTGTCTTTTTCAACATATTTCTTTGGTTTGTATTCCTTAAAATCCTTACATTCAAAATCTAAATCTGTATCATTTCCCTTTTCACAATCATAAATTGGATGTTCGTATCCTGTTTCTTCGTCAAAAATATAATCCTCATAACAGTATTTACATTTTGAACAATCTTTCATGTCTCTCTCCTATCTGTGCAGTTTCCCTAGGCGGTTCGGACTCCAAACAACACCTGCGGTACTTGCAAAAATCAGAATGGCAGGAATCGAACCTGCGACCGCCTGTATATAAGACAGGTGCTCTAACCGACTGCGCTACATTCTGCGGCGTTAGGTTCCAGTTTTTTACTTGCTCCACACCTAACTAAGTGCAAGTTTGTGTTAGTCAGAGGTCTATCAAAACCACTCTAGGGGATTCATTTGCCGCAAAACTGCGCATTTTCACGGTTTACAAAGAATCAGCAATAACATTACATGATCATAAAATTGTACACAAGACGAACTGAAATGATATTAACAATTCTCTGCACTTCTCATAAACTTCTACGCTGATGCATCAGCGCAAACTTCCAAAGTGCCACTTGCTACCCACTGGCTATTGCTGTCACAGTGTCGCTTTATCTCCACAAGTGTAGTTTTCCAAGATACCTCAAAGCAAACTATTGATATCTCTTAGCAGATACGGCAATTACTTGAATTACCGATAGTGGTACAGGGAATCGAACCCTGTCAGCCCAAACCATGCCAACCGCTTTCAAATCTGCAATTTCTAATCACGGAAGTGTTTGCTGTTTCCAATGATACCGCTACCATCCATAAGTCTCCCATCGACCGGAACTATTGCAGTAGCACCCGACTAAGTGGAGATAAGGAATTGATGTGGTGAGGATTTGAACCTCACATGATTGATTTCTGAAAGCTGCTTGTTGCTAATTACGGACAATCTCCGCTTATTACTCGGCAAACATGCTATCAATCAGTTTCTTTGCTTGCGTTTACCCATTCCGCCACACATCTACCACTTGCGTAGTAACTATTTAAGCTATTGCCACTAAGTAAAGGGGAATCCGACTGTAACGGTCATATCTGCGTAAGCTATGGTTCGGGTTTTCACCAAGCGGTCAAGTGTTGTGGGATTTCACTCGACCGATACCAGCCGGACGGTCTCTCACCGCCCTTAACAGTAGTCCTAACTGGTGTAGAGGAGATTACATACCTATCTCGGAAGAAAAGGTAAATGGTGTGTACGTCCTGTCCAAAATGCTAAAAACAGGACAACGGTAACGGTAGGAGTCGAACCTACATAACCGTTTGAGTACGTTACCTAACCTTGTTTTATAAAAAGTAGTCCTGTATGAATTATCAAGAAATGAAATTCTATTGAAAAATTCTTTTCTTTGTATTCCATGTTATCTATAGCAATCCAAATTGTTGGTATAACCGCTATTTGATTTTTGGAAATGCAAAATCCTTTTCTTTCTAACCGATACATAACAAGTCTACCTTTCTGCCAGTTCTATGTATTTCCCGAGATACCATCATTTTCTCTCTTATCCCTGTGTTCAAATTGGCATTCCAGCATCTTTGATATGTTCTGTCGGTCACATTTAATGCCGTGCCCCTGTCGGAACAATTCGCATTCTAAGACTTGACCGCATCTGGAACACTCGTCTGTAATTTGCTTGCCGAAGATTAACATGGCTATGACTCCTTACCTATTTTGCAAACAGTCTGAAGTATTTCAAAAATTGATATTGTTATTCCCACTCCTGCTAACCAGAATAACCATGTTGGTGCCTGTAACTTAATCAAAATCCATATAAGAATAATTCCTGTGACCATATTGACTCCTTTTTTATTTTTGAAAAATTTTTAGAAATAGGGTGTCTGGATAATTAATATCTGCGTGTTGGATAAGGGCTTTTTGTTTATCGGGTGGTTTGGGTGACTTAGTAGGGGCTGTCTCGTCCGTTCTTCCGACCCCCACCCCCTGCCTGCCAGTTCCATGCCATCAATCAAACATACGTTAACTATTCGCAAAATATTAATTTTACGAACTGTTTTGAATCCCATTTAAAACCTTGAAACCCTTATAAGTACTGTATTCTAGCTGTTTTCCTTATCTTCCAGCACTGCATTGTTGCCCTGTATTTGTCCAATAGTGCCATTAATTGCGCCGAGATGCTGCAACTCTGTTAATGATATAGTTGTATCAGATGCCTTTTCCCTGCTAACGCCTGGTAGATTCCATCCATGTTTTTTATTAAGTGACGGTAATACTTTCATTGGATTTATACGCTTGTCATGTAACATAGCTTCTAACGATTGCTCGTTATCGTCCATAATTTTTTCGTGCAAGTCGAATCGGGTGTTACTTGATTTCCAATTATAGATAGTCTGTTTATCTATCCCTGTCATATCTATAAATCCCTTTAATGTAACTTCCTGACAATGATTATTACATATCCTCTTGTATATATAATTATATATATATAATACCTTATCCTGATTATATTGATTATATGGACTAGGTATATCTTTAAGCAGTATAGTATTATCCTTAAAGACATTTATGTAAATCTCATCTATGATGTCGTTCCATATCTGTGGGGGTATATCATGCTCTTCCAGATCATTGGCTGCGCAATATCCGGTTATAATATCTTTAACGATGCTTATACAGTTAGACTGGTCTATAGCTTTAATATCTGCCATGTTTACACCTCCTTTGGGTAAAAATAAAAGCAATTAATAAAACTACTAGGATTAACTAATAGTCTATTAATTGCTTTATGAGCCGACGTATGGCTTGTAATCTTTAAATAAATCTTAATCGTGTATAGCTCTCGTATGAGCTTATATACATAATAAAACACATTTTATAAAAATGCAATAGGTTTTTTAAAAAAATTATCCAGTAGGTAAACGGTTAATATATCCGCAAATGGAAATTTAAACCGATAATAAAAATCTGTCTTTAAATCCAAAATTTAAAACTGTTTTGCACTTAACAGGAAATTTTTTGTTGTCTCGCGCGTATACGCGATATATAACCTATACTAACCTTACCTAACCTATACTAACCTACGTATACAAAATGTATACAAAATGGAAACAACGGGTAAAATTTGGAAATATTTTAATGTCTAAAACGGTGGTTTGTCTGGTAGTTTTATGTCGGTTAGTGTTGGCTCTTGCTCTACATGCTTAATAATACATGTCTTCCTTGCGTTTATCTCTTCCTGTAGCTTCAGTAATCGCATACGGTTGTCTGTTTCCTCCTCTTCTGTCGGCACATGCTTCTTAAATGCCCTAGAATTAATTTTAATATCGTTGTCGATAATTTTATCGTCAAATTCATTTTCATTTGTCCTAGACGATTCTGTGACGTTTGAGAGGCATTCTGATGTATTTGGTAAATCAAAATTATTATGTAAATCTTTATCTATTAAATCTTGTATATACTGGCTTATAGATTTACCTGTCTTATTAATTATTTGCGCTTTAGTGCCTTTTGCTAATCTAATTTGCAAGATATCATATTTTGCACGGTAGTTGTCGTTTGCTCTTTTCTGGTAATCTTTCATGTTTTCCTCTCTTTCTTGCGATATAACAAGAGATATCGCATACTATATATGCATACTATATATGCATGTTATATATAACTATTATATCGCATGTTATTGTATAATGCAAACAAAAAGCACCCTGTCGGATGCTTTAACTGATAACTTGCTGTTTTGCTCTATCCATTTCCACAATCATTCTTTTTATTCTCTTTTCTTCCTTGTGCAAAGCTTCTATTTGCTTTTTTGTGGCTTGCGTAAGGATTTTGCTTACATTGCACTTGTTTTTTACAAGGCACATGTTTCTTATCGCTTCATCCATCGTATCGCCACGGCTCAAAAGCTCATCTTTGCTATAATGCCCCATGATATATGTAACATCATAGCCATCTATCGCAACTGCTGTTATTTTCTGCGGCGTTGTTCCGTGCCCTTTAAATAACTTGTAATAGTTTCCGTATAGTTCTATCACTGTTATCCATCCTCTCTCTTATTCTTCCGTTCCTATTTAATTTTGAATATCATTTCTGTTATCAAATCAATTAAATCACCCTCGTAATCATCCGGGTTCGTTTCTGTCTCTATTTCATAAAGTCTGAAATATTCAAGCCTTTTCTTCTCTTCTTTTGTCAAGTGGTTTAGACAAATTTCGTAATGTCTAACCGCTTCTTCTTTGTTTTCAAAGACTGTTACATCGTAGTTCTCCTCAAATACATAATATTTCTTTTTCATGTTTTCTTCTCCTTCTAATTTTAAATTTCTATTGACTAATCAAACCAATTATAATATTATATATACATAGCTTTGCTATTGCGTAGCATCCATGATGTGCTACACAGTCGTTTCCGTCAACGGGGAAATGTTGGATTGAAACAATATTTTTTAGAAATTGGTACAGACTAATCTGTACCTTTTTCTATTCCATGCATCCGTCTTTTAAAAATTTGAATCCGGCTGGATTTTCTTCTATCAGTCCTTCATCTTCCAAAAACTCTAAACATTTGCTGTAGAAATAATTCAAGTTTTCTTCCCATGTTCCTATCATCCACTTGGAATGAGTAATTTTAAATTCAGCAAATACATTATATTCTGGATATTTTTTATCAGAAAAGTTAATAGGGTCTGAATAAATGTTACCAGAACTTACAAAAGCATATATTTTTGTAGTTGTCTTACTTTCTTTTTTGATATCCTTGTCTAAATCAATTACATATTTCTTCATGTTTCATTCTCCTCTCTTATTCTTCCTCATCCTGTGTCATGGAATCCCATGCTACAGGGTTTCCATCTTCATCCCACTCTGTTTCCAGCTCTCCACCATCTAACAGGATGGCAAGCTCTTGTTCCGTATAATCCTCGCTGCTTTTCACAGCGTTGTTTTTATAAAGACACCCATCTTTGTAGGTGTCAATCGAAAAATTTAAAACTGTCATAGTTTCCGTCTCCTCTCTCTTTGCTTGTTTCCTGTTCCTTGACTATACTGTATCATATTAGTGCTTAATTGTCAACACTTAATTAGTGCTTAATTCAAATTATTTTTTCATTTTGTCCATTCTTGCCAGTTCTTCTAATATTAACTGTCTCGCAAATGCGCTTGTTTTTAATCCATATGCATTTATTCTGTCTACTGTGCCTTGCGGTAATATTATGTTTATTCTGTCTCTGCTTTCCATACATTTTTTTACTGCTTGCCTGTTTTTTAGTGCTTTTTCATTTTCCGTTACTGACATGCTTCAAACCTCCTTTGCATTGTTATAACTACATTATATATATTAGTGCTTAAATAGTCAATAACTTTTTAGTGCTTAATAATGATGCACAATTTCTGATATAATATTAGTGCTTAATTTTGTGTGTTTTGTCAATATACATTAGTGCTTAATTTATGTATAATACAAGTATCAAATGAAACACAGAAAGAGAGGACGACAACATGAGAATAGTAAAAATTGAAAACAACAAAATTTATAGCACTTCTACACTTTGTGAAAAAACTGATATTTTTGAAATCGTGGAAAAAATTCCTGTCGGCTTTTTCGTATGGAATATCGGTGAAAACATGGGAACACATGAATATATTCCAGTTTGCGAAGATTTACACCCAGAAGACAAAGACAATTACGAGATCAACACGGCAACACTTAAAGCCGTAAAAGTTGCACCGGATGAATGGGAAAAACTCAACAAAGCGGCATCTTGGGGAGTTGGAAACCTCAAGCAAGCAGAAAAAGCCTTAAAGAGCAAACGCCACAGCTACACGTCCGAAAGAAAAAGAGCTGCCGCAGAACTCACAATTGAAATTTTCCGCAGAATTTGCGAATAGCCGAAACGCTCCGATTTTGGAGCGTCAGCCGTGGGATGGTCTCCCGGCTCTGATGATGGCAGACCAGAAAACGAAAGAGAGGTTTTGAACATGGAAAAATTAAAGAGATTGCAGAAAAAGTTATCTGGATGTGGATATGATGCAGAATTAATTACTGTTTACAACCGCAACGGATCCGGTGAAAACGTTCCAGCATTGCGTATAAGCACAGACTACGAAGGACAGTACCCAACTAAGGAGACGCACACGAAGATAAACGAGATTAGAAAATTATGTAAAAATAACGTTACTGAGTGCCGTGGGTTTTACACCGCTGTATTTATTTACTAAATGCGAATAGTCGAAACCGCCAAAAGGCGGTCTGCAGGAACTGCCCCACCTGCACTGATGAGACAGGGCGCATAATGAAAGGATGGTTGATTTTATGACAAAAGCAGAATTGTTGAAAGAATTTGACAGATTGGAAAAGGAAAAAGGAGTACACATTGAGGGAATTTATTACAATAGCAAGAAAAGTGTTATAGAAAACGCTATAGAATGCCTAAAATGCCCGGATGAACTGCTAAACAAGTATTTGACCGTTTTAAGTCTCAAATACCCAAATACCGGGCGCGTGATTGCTGAAAATGGAGATTTTAAGCACCACAGCCACAACCGGCTCTATGTATTTAATACAGCACGGCAGATTTTAGCAAGTTAGGCAAGCGGCGGCGTTTACCGGGGTTCGATTCCCCGACTTGCTTTTACCCGATAGGGAATAAAATTAAGGAGGTATACACATGAGAAAATTGACATTTGATACAAACAACGGTGGCATTTTATCCGTAGAGCAAAAGAAACATGATGGAAGCATACAGGTAAGCACAGGAGAAAAAATAAGTGCTGGTGACTTTGTAATGTTGCTAAATTATTACAGGTATGTCAAAAATAACGACATTCAGAACGATTTTATAAATTACTGGGGTAAGAAAAAGAATATTTAAGGAGGATAAAAAATGGGCGTATTATTAGCAAATGAAGAAAAGGAAGTTTACAGCGCATACGGCATGACAGTATATTGCGTGGAAAATGAAAACATATGGTTGAAAAACCATGATACAGTGTATACTGCTATCAGAATTGAAAAAGCGGGAGAAGATATAGTTGATATTGGTCTGGATATTAACTATATAGACAAGCACAATTTTGAAAAATCAATAGATAATTTCCTCTGGTGGATTAATGAGGATAAGCCTGGGAAAAGCTATACAGAAAGTGCCGTGTATGCGTGGCTCGCAGAATGTAATACTTTCCTGAACTATCGCATAGAATCACGTAAGAAATACGGTAACAAGTCAATCTACAGCCCCATGTAATAGTGGGGCTTTTGCCATATAAGGAGGTGGGCGAATGACAGCAAAAGACTTTTATTTGTACCATAAATCACTTTTTGATAACTGGATTTATGGGGATATCGTGCAAGTATGGGATGATGCAGGGGGCAACACTTGCATCAAATACCAGTCTGGGAACTGGTTTCACTACAGGGTTTCAAATGGTCATATAATGTTTTGGTAAAGGGTGGGAAATTTCCATCCTTTTTCCAGTACCATGTTACCGTACAGGGCTACGTGTGCGTTATCCGTTCATGTAGCCGTATGCAGTAACCGTACCTTGACAAGAACATAAAACAGGCGTAGAGTGTTTATAACTATATCCGTGCTATAAGTGTACCCTGTTAGCTTTAAATTGCCTTACAGAGGCTTGCAGTGCGTTCTGTTGTTATATCCGTTATGTGTCTATGATCTATAGCAAACAGATACACGCACTTTAGCATTGTAAAGTTTTGCATTCATTTTCTGGTCGCAATCTTGCAAATATTGCACATAAATCTGGTCACGTTTCCGATCTGGTTTTTCCAGTCAGAAAAACACCATAGGGGCGGTCAAATTTGTTTCAGAATATTTTTTTCTCCCAGAGATTTTTAGGTACACATCTTTTTTCAACATTTTTCTGTGGAAATTTGAAATTTCTTTGCAAAAATCAATCTCAAATTGCATTAGTACGCAACTTTGCCAGCAAATCATCTAACAGATATATTATCTCTTTTCCATAATCAGCCATGAAATTGCACAACCGTTCTTCCAAATCTATAGGTATAGACACATCATGCGAAAAGCACATGACATGAGTTAGTTCATGGCAGATTACACGTTCTGTCATGTATGCAGACATACCACTTGCGATTGATACTGTCTTAGTGTTGTTGTCTGTAACACCAAATGTGTACGCTCCGTCACTACGCTGTAAGTCTTGGCTATTGGCAGGAACAAAAGCTAATTTCCATGTTTGACCGTTTACCGTAAAATACATAGCATACTCCTAACTAAAAAGGCTAGAGTTATTAGCCCTAGCCTATTTTCTTACATCTTAGCCGCGAGTGTGGTAATCCTTGTCTTTGCCATTTGCCGCTCTTCTGGTATCATATACGGCAGCAACTCTGTCAAATCCTCGGATAATTCTTTCAGATAGCTTTCCAAGCTGTGCATATTGGCTTCTTTGTCCTGTGGGGTAGTTCCTTTATGCATTTCCTTTGTCTCCATGTAACCTTTACGCATCATGCCAGCTTTGCCCTCTCTGCTGTCTCTCATGCCACCGTCTTTGCGCATGGGTTCTGTCTCGGTATAGTACATACGTCCTCTTGATGCCCTGTCAAGGTCACGCATACGCTCACGTTCAGACATGGAATCCCAGTCCTGTAAATCTTCCCTATTCATCATGTGCATATATGGCGGTTCTTCATAGCCACGTCTGCCAACGTAACTACCTTTGCCTTTAGGTGCATATCTCCCAGTAGTCTTATAACGGTAATCGTCATAAAATCTGCGGTCAAGCATTCCCAGTACATCTTCAACGTCAGATTCTTCCATGATGTTTGTCAATGTACGGTAATACATGGCTTCCGCAAGGTCTTTAAGCATATCCGTTACTTTTCCCATCTCATCCGTATTCACGTTCTCAATGCCTTTTTCAAATTCGGACTTTGCACATTCAGACAGTTTTTCAATCATATCATGCATTCTCTTGATATCCATAATATACGCCCCCTTATGCTTCCCTTGTTGCAATTAAGTTGCTATTCTGCACCTGTATTGTCTGTGCAGACGTATTTTCAACAGATACTGTGCTACAGCATCCCTTTGGAACATCAATGTATGCCTGTGCGCTGACGTTAAAAAGATTCTCGACAGCCGCGGGGCTAACTATCATTCTTGTTGACTGCAATGGTTCTCCGTCTACAGAAATAGCAAGTGATATGGCATCCACTGTACCGCCTGTTGGTATCTGTATATTACCCGAATATCCCACAAGATATCTTGCCCTGCACTGATTTGTGATTCCTCTTAATTTAATGATTCCACTGCCCTGCCTATGGACAATGCAATTTGTACCGTTTACCGCTGTTTCTGTAAAAGCTACATCCTGTCCAGCTTCTACCGTTTGTAATGCAATTGCTGTAATTTCCATAAAATTTACCTCCATAAAATTGAAAAGGGCAGACTATACTGCCTGCCCTTTAGTTTCCTGTAACACTGCTATACGCAGACATAATCTTTGATTAAGTTACCGATATTCTGTTGTTAGCATCCACAGCCTGTATTGCATCCACATCCGTTGTATGCGTAACCGTAGAGGTTAGATGCAGGGAATGCCGGTACAGGTGTCGGTCTTACAGCGTCAATAATCTGGTTTGTCTGTGCGCTCATCGCTGAAGTCAGAAGTGCGTTCTGTCTATCCTGTGAAGCAGCTCTTCTCAAATCGTTATTCTCTGCCTGTAAGGATGCGATCTTGTCATTCGTCAGGAAGTCCAGAATTGCTCTTGTTCCTGCCTGCTGGCTGTCGATAATGTCTCTTGTATTGCTGTTCATGGTGTTCTGCAAAGCGCAAGTGTTAGTTGCTAAATTGTAATTAATTCCCTGAATAGCTTCACGGGTTTCACAGCAACAGTTAGCAAGCTGTGCCTGCAAAGCATTTGTATTCTGCATATTAGCAACCGTATCAGCGTTGATCGCCTGCTGGATGCCGAATCCAGTCTGCAAAATGTTTGTGTTGATGCCATTCATGCCGTTTTGCACTGCATAAAATCCGTCACAAATTCCGTTTGTAATGCCATCAAGTTTTGATACAACCGCCTGATTATCAAATCCTCTCTGTAAGTCAGCCTGTGTAACTGCACTTGTTGAGTATGGTGTCGCTCCACCATTATTGCCATTTCCCCAGCCACCGAAGCCGCCGCCCCAGCCACCGAAAATTGCAAAAATTACAACTATAAACCAAAGCCATCCACCGTCAGCCCAGTTACCGTTGCCATTTCCGTTTCCGTCAATGTTCGCTACTAATGGAACGGATGCACAATTGTTTGAAAACATACTTTTTTACCTCCATTAAATTTATTTCTAATCTTGCAAGAATTAGCTTTTATAAATGAAACTGTTTTTTAATTTGGTTCATTGCTTCATCAGGATTCAATCCCTTTTCTTTGCACAGATTCCTAGCCATCTGCTCAATGCCCTTGGTGTCTCCGTTCTGCGCCATCTGCATAGCGTTCTTGGCTATTGGATTCTGCATTATCTGACTATTACCCATAAGCTGTTGTACAATCTGCTGTGGGTTGCCACTTTGCATCATTTGCATTAACTGCATTGGATTAAACATACTTACTCATCCTTTCTCTGTGACTGTGAAGTTTTTCTTTGAGATTGCAAAGATTTTTCTAACTGCCCTAGCCTGTCAGATATTTCATCAAACTTGCTCATAATACCCTCTGTAGCTTCGTCAGAAAGCTCACATTTCAATTTTTCTGTATCGGTCGGTACATTCTTAGGATCGTTATCCAAAACAGGCTTATAAGTAACTGTGCGGATTGTACCGTCTGCATTCCAGCTCTTGGCATATACTTCTGACAAGTCCTGCTTTGGAAAAAACGCAACACTACCGTCCATAGGTACATCATTTGCTGTTATCTGACTCATCTCCGAAATTATTTTCCCGTTAATTCCCTGTACAATCTGATTCTGCTGGTAATTGTTTGGTATATTCTGCTGATAATCTATTGCTCTGTTTTGCACCTGTGCCAGTGGGTTATAATACTGCGGATATCCCTGCTGGTTCTGCTGTAGGTAATATGGATTCACATACGGTTGCATATTGGTTCTCCTTTTTCAGCTTTTCAGTCTCATATAATATGTTCGTATCATCATAAGATAGGTATTTAGTGATCTGTTCCTGCTGATTGCATATTCTCATTAACATCTTTTAATACTTCCTGTATCGCATGTGTCATGGCTACTTGGTAGATTGTCGGTATCGCCTGTACATCTTCCCTTGCACATAACTTCTCTATAATTTCGTCCGTCTCAATATTCATGGGTTCTATTCCTCCCTTTGATTTAAGTGTAAAATAAAAAAAGCCACTATAAGTGACAAATAAATGCCATTATAGTGACTCTAAAGTGTAGTAAATATGCGCATTAGCACTAACCCCATGCCATGGGGACTGCGTATGTGGAAAATTTTACCTCCAGGCTGGGATTAAAATTATCAATAGCCTTGATCAGTCCTATGCAGCCTATCTGAAACAGATCGTCCACATTCTCATTGGACTGTGAGAAACGCTTGATCACGCTTAATACAAGCCTCAGATTGCCTCTGATATAAGTCTCTCTGGCTTCTTTATCTCCCTGTTCTATTCTGGCAAACAATGCTTCTTTCTCTTCGTTATTGAGCACTGGAAGTTTTGACGTATTTACCCCACATATTTCTACTTTACTGATTGCCATGATTTCTCCTCCTATTTCCATGCCTGTCTTCAGACATATGTAAATACCAGTGAAATCCGGCAATCCCTCAGACTATGTTACCCCTATTCTTTTACCATCTCTTTCTTGAGACGCTTCATGATCTTCTTCTCCAATCTGGATATGTACGACTGTGATATTCCAAGATAGTCAGCCACTTCCTTCTGGGTCATCTCACGTCCATATGGGCTTCCCAGTCCGAATCTGAGCTGAATGATTGTTCTCTCACGTTCTCCCAGTTTCGCCACTGCCTTACGCAGCAGTTTACGTTCTACCTCAGTCTCCAGATCCTTGTAAATAACATCTTCATCTGTTCCCAAAATATCTGACAGCAGCAGTTCATTTCCATCCCAGTCTACATTAAGAGGTTCGTCAATGGACACCTCCATTTTCGTTTTGTTATTACGTCTCAGATACATAAGAATTTCATTTTCAATGCAACGTGAAGCATAAGTTGCCAGCTTAATATTCTTATCACGGTTAAAGGTATTGATTGATTTGATCAGTCCTATCGTTCCGATTGAAATCAAGTCTTCTACTCCGACCCCTGTATTATCAAATTTCTTGGCAATATACACCACAAGCCGCAGATTATGCTCTATCAAGATCGACCTTGCCTCTTCAGCAGCCTCTGTATCCAGGTCATTGATTGCTTCACTTTCTTCCACGCTCTCCAGCGGTGGCGGCAGAATCTCGCTTCCTCCTATATAATGGATTTCCTGACGTCCACTTAATACGCCGGCATCCTTTCTGCCCAGGCAAAGTTTCATACGTCCGGGTAAATATACCTTCAAAATCATTTATCATTTCCTCCTGTTCGTTCTCTCCTGTTCTTATAGCAGACCTGTATGCAGTATCATCTGATAGCTTCCATTCCCTGAGAGCTTTCCTTCATACAATGCAATGACTGCTTTCTTCTGCACATATGGCTCATCTTCTCTCCAGATGATCAATTCATCTACCTCCGTCCCCTGCAATATCCCATGTTCTTTTCCTATGCTGTGATATGGAATCACTCTGTATCGTTCCTGTATCGTCTGATGGCACAAAGTGTCGTAGACATCCCTTTCTATAATAGATACAGGTCTGCCACTGATCGGCTCTCTCAATCCGTTTCCTGTATCCAGCAGCGCTTTTAAAGTCAGCTTTCTACCCTGTTGTGCCACTTCTACATCGTAGATTGTCTGTTTTTTCACAATCTGTTTTCTTTCATACAGATAACCCGACACAGTTCCCATGATCGCTGTTACAATGGCTGCGCACAGAGTATACTTCGTTCCCAGTATTCGTTCCAATCCTGTAAATAATCTATTCCAGACAAAAGACATTACATAGAAATGCAGCATTGCTGTCCATTGTTCTGACATACTCCTCATTCCCGATGCAATTGTAATCACAAGCAATCCTGTCAGCAAAATCAGCAAAATATATGCGATACCGTAACGAAGCCGTAATATGATTGGCAGAATCGCCATCATTCCCCCTATCAGTGATGCACTCAGAAGTCTTATGAAGCGAATACGTCTGCCTGTAAGAATCAATGTGAATATCAGCAGGACCAGGTTTAACAGCACATTTTCCAGAAAGTATACATCCAGATATAATACATAAATCCTCAACCACCTCTCTTCCTCGCTGAACGAACTAAGTATACTAAAAAGCCCCTGCTTATTTTGTCAAAGCAAGGGTTAAAAGAAGGTTTATTTATCGACAAAAAACGCAGCCATTGGCTGCGTTCACTTATTGCTGTGTTGTTCCTTTTTTCAGGAAGCTTGGAATATCAAGGGATTTCTCCTCAACATTGCTTCTTAATTCTGAAGGTCTCTGAATACCAGGGAAAGGTCTGGTAGGTACTGTACCCGGATTCTGTGAAGGAATTACATTAACTCCCGGTGTAACCGGTTTGGTCTTGGTAATCGTGGCTGCAGGCTTCACTGAAAAGCCGCTGCCTATATTGTTTAACTTGTTGAATGGAGAGTTCGCCGCATTCTGCTCTAAGCCAGTGGCAATTACAGTAATTGTACAGCTGTCCTGCATATCCTTGTTCTCTGTAGCACCAAAGATAACGTTCACATCATCACCTGTAAGTTCTTCGATGTATGTAGACGCTTCATTGGCATCATATAAGCTGACATCACCGGTAACATTCAGGATAATATCTGTTGCGCCCTTGATGGTTGTCTCAAGCAGCGGTGATTCTACTGCCATCTTAATTGCATCTGCAGCCTTGTTCTCGCCCTTGCCATGTCCAATACCAATATGTGCAATACCCTTGTCCTTCATGACTGTCTGCACATCTGCGAAGTCCAGGTTGATAAGGGAAGGTACATTGATCAGGTCTGTGATACCCTGTACAGCCTGCTGTAATACTTCATCTGCCTTCTTCAAGCCCTCTTCCATGCCTGTCCTTCTGTCCACGATCTCAAGGAGCTTCTCGTTTGGAATGACGATCAGTGTATCTACATGCTCTTTCAGCTTCTCGATACCGCTGAGTGCGTTGGTCATACGCTTCTTGGCTTCGAAACGGAAAGGCTTGGTTACAACACCAATCGTCAGAATATCCATGGACTTAGCAATGGACGCTACTACAGGAGCTGCTCCTGTACCGGTTCCGCCACCCATACCACAGGTAACGAATACCATGTCTGCACCCTTGATTGCTTCCTGAATCTCTTCTGAACTCTCTTCAGCAGCCTTCTCGCCCTTCTCAGGTACACCGCCTGCTCCAAGTCCCTTGGTCAGCTTCTCGCCAATCTGTAACAGCTTAGGAGCCTTACAACGCTGTAATGCCTGTTTATCTGTATTTACTCCAATAAATTCAACACCAGTAATATTTTCATCTATCATTCGGTTGACTGCGTTATTTCCGCCGCCACCAACACCTATAACAATAATTCTTGCTACAGGACCTGCTTCATCTTTATCATGAATCGTGAGATTCAAACCTTCTTCCTTCACAATTCTTCCTCCTTCACAATTCTTACTCCATGCAACTATTTATGCTCTTTCAGTCACATAATACATATCTAATTTATCATATAATTTTTTGGGCAAATAATCAACATTTTTTTCTATTCTTTCAATTAATTATGTTAATTTTATGCCTTTAATCTCTTTCAAAGGAAACACTTCTGCTCTCCTGGGTGTAATTCTGCAGATCCAGAGTACCACTCTCACCCTTCAGTGATGGTAATATATAAGGAAGCTGCATCAGTTTCTCATCAAGGTTCTCCAGTTTACCTATATTGACTTTTACCTTATCATACCCCAGTGTCACATTGTAGGAAGCATCGAACTGTATCTTGTCACAGATAACATCATACTTATTCAGGAGCTTGGTAATCGTCAGTATATTTTGGAAAATCTGATCATTCTCTATAGGCAGCTTCTCGTACAGGACAATATGGTCAAATGTAAGACCTGTAACCTGTGGAATGCCCTGTGTGGGTACTTTGGCAGCCTCTACCACCATACCGTCATTATCAAAATACATATATCTTCCCAGATACTCCACATATCCCGCCAGCGCTTTCTCATATACGCTGATCTTTATCGTATCATTAGATACAATAATGACATCCATGGTATCAATGAAAGGGATTCCCTTGATCTCCTTATTCTTGTATTTCAGGGACAGGTAAAGGGAGTTGTCCCCAAAATGCCCCTTGAGTACCATTGCCTGTATCTCCTGTGCCGAGTAATGCTTATTACCCTCCACAATCACCTGACGCACTGCATAGTGATAGGACAGGAAAAGGACGATAGAAAGCAGTAATGTTACAATACCAAGCCCGGTGATCAGACGTATCTTTAATTGCAGATGTGGTATATATTCCATATCCGCTGTCTGTTTCATGGTCATCGCCCTTCCTTTCCTTATCATTCTTATTTATAACTATTCAGAACCCCATGTGCAAAAACGCTTCCACCCGTTATCTGCTTATTGTGGTTACTTCGCCGATCACAGCCCCAAGATTCCTCAAATCTCCTGTAATATTCTCATATCCCCGCCGTATGTATATGGTATCACTTACAGTGGTAATTCCATCTGCTGCCAATCCTGCAATCAAAAGCGCCGCACCTCCACGCAGCTCCCTGGCTATGACATTGCGTCCTTCCAGCAGACGTCCGCCTTCAATCACCGCGCAGTCCTGTGTCTGAATGATTCTTGCCCCCATCCGGCACAATTCTTCGATGATTTTAAATCTCCCAGAGAAGATACGTTCACGCAGTATCAGTCTGCCTCTTGCTACACAGGCGGCTGCCATCAGAGGCGACTGCAGATCAGTAGGGAATCCGGGATATACCGCTGTCTCAACCAGAGGTAGATTCTTCGCCTCTTCCGGTGCCTGTAACAGCATCGTATGCCGGTCTGTGCATGTAATGATTGAGGCCCCCATCTGCTCCAGCACCTGCAGCACGGATTCCATATGGGATACAGGTGCATCTTCCAGTATGATCCGTCCTCCGGCAGCCATCGTGGCAAAAAGATATGTCCCCGCCACAATTCTGTCTGAAATCATGCGGTATTCCACTTCGTGTAAGGCATCCACCCCATCAATGATGAGTGTATCCGTGCCAATCCCTTCTATCTGAGCACCTGCTGCATTGAGAAATTCGCACAGTGCCGTAATCTCAGGCTCTCTGGATGCATGCTCCAATATGGTAGTGCCACGCGCGGTTACTGCGGCAAGCAGTGCATTCTGTGTAGCGCCTACACTGTATATGGGAAATGTAATTCTGGCTCCCCGCAATCCACTGGTTCTGGCATAAATATAATTACCCTCTGTCGTAATCTGTGCCCCCAGCTTCTCCAGTGCCATCAGATGAAGATCTATAGGACGTTCACCAATAACACAGCCTCCGGGGTAATCAATTCCTACCTGACCGACTCTTCCAAGCAGTGCGCCCATAAGAATCACTGATGAACGCATTCTGCCTACATATTCTCCCGGCAGCCGGTGTTCTCTTACATGCTCTGCATTCACTGTCATACGGTGGTCTGTCCTTTTTACCTGGCATCCTGCATGTTCCAACAGCTTCTGCATGCACACTACATCCATGATCTGTGGACAATTATCCAGTGTGCATTGTCCTGCAATCAACAACGTGGCTGCCAGAACAGGAAGGGATGCATTCTTACTGCCCTGTATCCTCACCCTTCCCTGTAGTGGATTCCCACCTTTTATCTGAATTGGAATATTAGAAGATACCACCATAGTCCCACCATACAGCTACATAACTTATTTTATTATATGTAATACAGCTGTCCAATGATACAACTTATGCCTTGGCACTTTTACTGACATTCAGTACAATCGCAATCTCTGCCAGAAGAAACAGTGTGGACGAACCACCATAACTGATAAATGGCAATGTAATACCGGTGTTTGGTATTGTATTGGTTACAACGGCGATATTCAGAATAACCTGAATTGCATAATGTGCCATAACGCCTACCGCCAACAGAGAACCGAACTGATCCATGGTATTATTGGCAATGACCATACAACCCCAGATCAGTACCACGAACAGTAGAATTACTGCCAACGCTCCAAAAAGCCCCAGTTCTTCACAAATAATAGAGAAAATCATATCATTCTGGGATTCTGGCAGGAAGCCTCTCTTCTGCATACTCTGTCCAAGCCCCTTCCCCCAGATACCGCCGGAGCCAATGGCATACAATGCCTGCAGGGTCTGGAATGCTCTGTCTGTACTGTAGGATTCAGGGTCAAGCCATGCCTTGATACGCACCAGTCGGAACGCAGTTACATCATTACCTGATGCGAAGACCACAACTGCTCCTGCCAATGCAAGAACAGCTACAGCTGCGATAATAAAGTACTTATAATCAGGTATCGCTACAAACAGCATAGCAACCGCAATTCCCATAATGATAATCGCTGAACTCAGGTTATCCGTGATCACATAGATCAGACCGGCAACAAAAGTAGGCGGGATAATGAAAATCATAAATCCCTTAAAGGTTCTCAGACTCCTGCCCAGCTTCGTGATAATACTCGCCAGGTAGATAATGATACCCAATTTGGCAACCTCCGCAGGCTGCAAGGTCAGACCAATCTTTAAATCCAGCCATCTCGTAGCACCGTTTCTGGTTACACCAAGAGGCGTCAATACCAAAAGGATCAAAACAATGGAACCAACCAGGGCGACCATATCAAATCTCTTCCAGACCTGATATGGAACTCTGGAGATAAAAGCCAGCACAATAAATCCCAGAATCGTGGAAAAGAGCTGCTTCTTCAGATAATAAGCCGCATCTCCATAATCCACACTTGCCTCATAGGAACTGGTTGAATAGATCATCAGCAATCCAAAACCTACAAGGAACAATACTACGGTCAGCAGTACATAGTCCAGGCTGTGCCCTTCTTTTCTCTTCTTTTTCTTTGATTGAGCCACCCTATCACTCCCCAAGTTTATTTACATATTCCTTGAACATTTTGCCACGCACTTCGTAGTTAGGGAACATTCCCCAGCTTGCACATGCAGGAGATAATAATACTGCATCCCCCGGTTTTGTCTCTTTTACACAGATATCCATTGCTTCCTCAAATGTATCTGCAAAACAGATATCCTGGAAATTATGTTTTCTTGCACATTCTGCAATTTTCTCTCTGGTCTGTCCAAGCAGTACGAGCTTCTTTACTTTACCATCAAAGCTCTCGATCCACTCATCATACTCGCTGCCTTTATCATAGCCTCCACCGATCAGTACGGTAGGACGATCCATTGCCTTGATACCCTGGATTGCTGCATCAGGATTCGTACCCTTGGAATCATTGTAATATACAACACCGTTCTTGGTTGCTACATATTCAATTCTGTGTTCTACAGCCTTGAATCGTTTAATAGTACTTAAAATATTCTCCATAGGTACGCCTGCACTGGTTGCAATTCCAATCGCCGCCATAACATTCTCAATATTGCAGACACCGACAAGATTCATATCCGTCTTCACATTTAATAGTCTCTGTGCTTCACCGTTTCTTGCAAGATAGATGTCCTCTCCTTCATAGAAAAGTCCATTATCCAGTCTTCTTGCCGATGAGAAAAAAACAACAGTCGCCGGACATCTCTTCTCGCCAAATTCTCTGGTATATGCATTCTCATAATTCAGAATACAGTAATCATCCTTCGTCTGGTTCATTGTAATTGCTTCTTTGGCTGCAATATAATTCTCCATGGTATGATGTCTGTTCAGATGATCCGGGGTAATATTCAGGATTGCAGATACCTGTGGATGGAAATATTCAATCGTCTCCAGCTGGAAGCTTGATATCTCTGCTACAGATACGGTATCCTCATCCATCAATGGTGCTGCCTGTGTATAGGGATTACCAATATTACCTACTATATAGACATTCTCATGGTATTCCTGCATAATCTGTCCTACCAGAGAAGTAGTTGTTGTCTTACCATTGGTTCCGGTAATGGCAATAACTCTGCCTTTTCCATAATTGTATGCCAGCTCTATCTCGCCCCATACAGGAATCTTCTGCTCTTTAAGATACAGAACATAATCCAGATCTGTGGGTACTCCGGGACTTAATACAGCCAGTGAAATACGCTGCGCAAGCTCCTTTGGAAAAGCCCCAAGTACAATCTCTGCGTGACTTCCCTCCGGTAATTTCTCACGTACAGTTTCTTCTGTTAATTTCTCATTGCCATCATACAGGATTGGAAGTGCACCCTTCTCCTCCAGAAGTGTTGCCGAACCAATTCCACTGATGCCTGCGCCTACTACCAGGATGCTTTTACCTGTTAAATCTATCATAATGTGCCTCCTCATTTCATTGTCTGTCATTACAGGATTCAGTATAACCCTTTTCCTCTAAATACGGAAGAATATTTTCAAAAAGTTGACGTATCACAGGTGCTGCAATCTGTCCTCCATAGTAAGTACCCTGTGGTGTATTGATAATTGCAATTGCCATGACCTGTGGATCATCTGCCGGTGCAAATCCAAGAAAAGACGCTATATACCTTCCTGTGCCTCTGGGCAGCGTCTGGCTGGTAGCAGTCTTACCACCCACACGATAACCTTCCACATATCCATTCTTTCCTCCTCCACTCTCTACCACCTGTTCCAATACATACCTCATCTTCTTGGTGGTATCCTGTGATACAATCCCTGAAGTGACCGGATACTGGAATTCTTCTATCGTGCCATTGGCGTCGTTCACAGCTTTCACACCAAAATGCGGTGTTACTACGTCTCCACCATTGATAATGCCCGCTACTGTAGCCATAAGCCGCACCGGTGTGATCTGAAACGACTGTCCAAAAGATATCGTAGCAAGCTCAACCTCTCCTATTTTATCCAGTTGATGCATAATAGTAGCCGCTTCCCCCGGCAGATCTATTCCTGTCTTTTGCTTCATGCAGAATTTCGTAAAATAATCATAATAGCGCTGCGGTCCCAGCCGCAATCCTACTGTAATGAACACCGGATTGCAGGAGTTCTTCACCGCATCTGTAAAGGACTCCGCTCCATGACCTCCCGCCTTGTGGCAGCGGATTCTTCTGTCATCTACAATAATCGCTCCTGAACAGCTGAACCTGTCTTCCAAAGTTACCACTCCGGCTTCTAATCCTGCTGCCGCTGTAATAATCTTAAAGGTAGAGCCAGGTTCATAGGTATCATTGATGCATCCATTTCTCCACATTGCATTCAGAAGCTCCTGCTTCTGTTCCGAAGATAATGGCTCATCTCCTGTCTGTGCGGTCATTTCAGGAATCAATGTATAGGGTTCGTTCAAATCGAACTCTGGTACATCTGTCATTGCCAGAATCTCTCCATTGCGTACATTCATAACAATGATCGACACCCCTTGCGCCTGTTTCGTCTCATATGCCTGTCTGGCAAGCTGTGTGGCATATTTCTGGATATTGACATCCAGGCTCACATAGAGGTCACTGCCTGCTATAGGTTCCTTACGTTTCTCTCCCATGCCATCCAGTTCAATGCCTTTTGCATCGGTAATTGTCAGAATCTGCCCATTTTGTCCTGTCAGATATTTCTCATATTTTACTTCAAGTCCGACTATGCCCTGATTATCTGCTCCTGTAAAACCCAGTACCTTGGATGCCAGTTCTCCGTAAGGGTAGTATCTTTTGTAATCTTCATCCACCTTAACACCTGCCATGTCAAGATTTCTGATCTTATCCCCAATCTCCTTATCGACATTACTCTTTATCTTCTCTCTGGCTGAATATTTCTCTACCCGCTTCCTGACATATTCCTGCGAAAGTCCTAATTCCCGGCTTAATACTTCAATGACCGTCTCTGCATCCTCTATCTGACTGTGTATCACGGATATGGTACATACAGTTCTGTTATCTGCAAGAATACTTCCAGTGCTGTCAATGATTCTGCCTCTGGCTGCCTTGATATCTCTTTCCCTCTCATGGAGCATATCTGCCAGCTTCGTATAATGTGCAGAACAGAATAACATAAGGAATCCAAGTCTCACCATTAACAGACATAGCGTCAGAATCGTCAGAATACATAATATAAATGTCTTTTTCTTCTGTATGGTTTTATTTCTAGCCATGTAAAAACCCCATAAAAGTGATTATTATAATTTTATTATCTCTCCTATGGGGTTATGTACGCTAAAGTATGGTTACTGATTTGTGACAGCCGTGTCAGAATCCTGTGTATCCTGTGAGGTATCATCCCCTTCTATGCCATAATCCATCTCTGCCGGTTGTCCGGTAGCAGGATCAATCAATTCCCCTGTATTGGGATCTACCACATAAGTAGAAGAACCCGCATTGTCCTGTCCGTCCTGGTTCTGCGCAGTATCGTCTCCTGCTGCAGCATTGCCTTCTGTTGTGGCATCATCACCCGTTGCGGTATCATCTCCTGCTGCGGTATCATCTCCTGCTGCGGTATCATCTCCCGATGTAGTGCCATCGCCTGTTGTAGTGGATGGAGTCTGAATCGAATTAGTCAGCATGGCATCCACTTCTGCC
>ENA-ORTG01001242-ORTG01001242.1-human-gut-metagenome-genome-assembly--contig:-NODE-1242-length-24082-cov-181.093062_pt1 | contig 24082 bp, 28 predicted proteins | sample MGYA00241906_ERZ509176 | MGnify/ENA primary metagenome ERZ509176 (study PRJEB26280, sample SAMEA2338811) | human gut metagenome | biome: human gut; feature: human-associated habitat; material...
GACCTCTTCCGATCTCCTCAAAAATTCTCCGGGGGTAATTTTTATATTTTCAAGACCATGTTTAAAAGAGTTCACACTGGAACTGAAAGCCAGTGGCAGGGGAGAGAAGCTAAGGAGTTCTCGTTATATTCTACCTTCATCTTTCAGAATCACCTCTTCTTTAATTGTTTGCTTTCTCCTTTCTTAAAAAGTATATACAATCTTCTTATAACTCCTTATGAACTCTTTTAAATGTGGTCTTGAAGTGAATCTTTTATATTTGAAACAAGTTAGGAAGTGAGTAAAAGTGTTATACGTTAATGACGACGGCAGCATTGAGCTGACACGAGGAGACACTGCTAGGCTGTCTGTAAGTATACAGAACGATTTAACAGGTGAAGACTATACAGTTTCCTCAACTGACACATTAAGGTTTACAATTAAAAGGACCGTTAACGATAAAACACCATATGTTAAGAAAGAAGTCAAGGGATCTACGCAGTTTGATATAAGACCGAGCGATACAAGTGATCTTCCATATGGCAAGTATGTATATGATGTTGAGCTCACTACTGCCGGCGGAGATGTTTATACAGTTATCGTTCCGACGTCCTTCAAGATTCTTAAGGAGGTAACGTGGTAATGAGCAATTCAGACATCGAACAGACCGGAACTGTCAAAGGTCATCTTCCTAATGGAGCAAATCTTTTCGGTCGGATTTCTAATGGATTAAGTCTCTCTGGTCATATTTCGATAGGCAGCGGAGCAGGCGACCCCGGCACGGGCGGTGCGTCTGCGTGGAGCGAAATCACAGACAAGCCGTTTAATACCATCGACGGAAACACGCTTATAAATCGTTCCGGTACTCTGTGTGTAAACACAACGGATGACGCGGAACAAGACAACACAAGACCTATCACATCTTCCGGAGTACACGTTATTTGTGGAAACATAAACGCCTTGTTACAGGCTATTTAAGGAGGTAAAATTATGAGCATTGCGAATGAAATCAGCAGAATCCAGGAAGCGCGTGACACGCTCCGCGCAAAGGCTGTTGCTCTGGGTGTTGGCCTGTCGACTGACAACCTTACGCAGCTTGCGACAAAATACGACGGGATTGTTGACCGTGGAACACCTAATGCCGAGGTGAAAGAGGGCGAGAGCGTTACCCTTGACGCCGGATACTATCACGGCGGCTCTATCAAGGGCGTCTCCGGCGGAGGCAACTATAGTCTTCAGTCCAAGACAGTGACACCTACGAAATCGGAACAGGTCGTGGATAACGATGCCGGTTATTACGGACTCGATACCGTGACCGTTGCGCCCATTCCAGATGTTTATCAGGATGTTTCTTCTGTCACCGCAACGGTGGGTGATGTGCTGTCGCCAAAAGTGTACGTAGATTCCAACGGCAAGGTGCAGACCGGTACCATGCAGAATCGCGGTGCAGTAAGTGTCACACTTGACACGGACGCCACCAGTTATTCCGTTCCGGCCGGCTACCATAACGGCAGCGGTACGGTATCTATTGTTCCGCAGACAAAGTCCGCAACGCCAACAAAGGAAGCGCAGACGATCTCCGCCGACGATGGAAAGGTGCTGTCCTCTGTGACCGTTGCGGCAATCCCCTCGAAGTACGCTGACGCTACCGACAAGACTGCTGTCGCCGCAAATATATTGTCCGGGAAGACGGCTATCAGTTGGGATTCAACTGAAAAGGCTCCCGTATCTATTACCGGCACAATGGAGAATAATGGCGCTGTTACGCCTTCGGCATTGAGTGCCGGCGGTTCCTACACCATTCCCGCCGGTTATCACAACGGTTCCGGTAAAGTGTCTGCCAAGACGCTGGCATCTCAGACTGGAGTTGACAACGGCAAAACCGCCGTTACCGCCGCTCAGATTCTGACCGGCTATCAGGGCTGGGTGAACGGTAATAAAATCGCCGGTACTATGGCGAACAACGGCCAAATCTCCGCAACCATTACCGGTCTTGGTTCTGTAACCGGCGACACGCAATATACGATTCCTGCCGGTTACACTACCGGCGGCACCGTGAGTCTGACCAACGACATTGAGACGGCTCTTGCCGCAATCTGACGGAGGTGGAATATGAGCGTACAAAGCGAAATTGACCGCATTATTACGGCGGTCGGAAATGCATACAGCAAGGTATCGGAAAAAGGCGGCATTGTGCCAGCGTCGCAAACTGTTGCAAACCTCGCCACGGCTATCGGCAGTATTCCTGCAGGAGGCAGGCCCAGCCTCCATTCAAAGTCTGTCATGTACACCTCAAACGGTACGTCTACCATCACGCCTGATGAGGGCTATGATGGGCTGAGCAGTGTGGATGTCATGGTGAATGTGGCGAGTGGAGGGGTCGGTGGAGCCGGATTTAGCGTAACATTCCCAGTGGCTGGGTCTAATAATTACTTGAATTGGTCTAACTTTTCTTTAGCGTATATTTTGAAAGCAGACGGTAATATTCTTGAAATAACAGACTACACTACAATTGCTGGAGAAACGATTGACGAGGTTGTTTTATTCACTGCTGGTAGAAGAGGCGGTTATTGGGGGCTTAAATTTACTTTTAATGGAAAAGTTACTCTTTATCATCCGGCAGCAGCTGGAGATGACTTGCAATTTGTTTCTAGAAAATACACTGATACTACTGTCGAAAACCTATATGGTGCGAGTATTCATGCCGGACAGTTTTTTATCCCTAACTCAGATTTAATTATCACGTCAATATCCGCCTACGATACGGACTTTTAACCAACACGATTGGAGACTACATAGTACGCTATACAATAATTATAAAAGGAGGTTGATCATTGAATGCGTGTACTTAAATTCAATGTTATCGGCCAAATTCTTAAAGCCGACAACAAGTGCGACTTTGATAATATTGTTGCAGGAAGTAAAAATTATCTGGTTGCAGATTTTACCTTCGATGATGAATGGAATAAGTATAAAAAAGTCGCTGTCTTCGTTAATGGAAAAAACGAATATCCTGTTTTAATTGAAGAAAACAAGTGCATCATTGATAACAATGCTCTTACTTCTGGATGGTTTTATGTCTATGTTGTTGGACAGCTAAAAAACGAAAGAATAAATACAAATTCCGTTGGAGTAAGGCAGGTGCTTAGATAATGCCAACAGTTGATGAATTACTTAATGCTTCAAATGAAGTAACAACCTGTACAATTAATCCCGATACTCGCGAAATAATTGTTCCGGAAAAGTATAAAATTTTAGGAGTATTCTCTGACGAGAAAGTAACAAAGATTCCTTTTACTTGTCCGAGAGTTGTCGGAAATAACGTTGATCTTACAGAGTATAATCTCTATATAAATTATGAAAATGCAATAGGTAAAAGTAATGCTTACCTAATAGAAGACGTTGCTGTGTCTGGTGACAACATTACATTTTCGTGGTTACTTTCAAGAAACGTTACAGTGTCGCCTGGAGTTGTTAAGTATAGTTTCTGTGCAAAAAAATTAGATGGCGATACGATTTCTAACGAATGGAATACAACTATTGCAAACGGCTTAGTTATTCAAGGTCTGGAAGCAACGCGAGAAATCATAGAAGAAAACCCTGATATAATTGAAACCCTTCTTACTAAATCGCATGTGCATATCAACAAGGCGATTCTTGATAAGTTCGCTGAAACCGACGGAAAGCCTACCTATAACGGCGAGGCTTTAGGCGGTGGTACATCCGACTTCATAATCAAAATGACGGTTGAAAGCGATGACAACGGAAGTTACACGGTCATATCTTGCGACGCAACATTTGAGCAGATAAATGCAGCATATAACGCAGACAAAAACATAGTTCTTAAAGTCGCCGCTTCCGGTTACCAAGGTAATGGTTATTTTTCATTGCCAGTAGTTAGCGCAGCACCTGGGAATTACTATTACTTTTGTGGTCTTGATGACCTCTATGTATACCTTGCAGTTTTCAATCGGGATTACTCCGAGTTTTCTGTTTCAAATTTTCCCGCAAATAATATAACTTACTCCAACACCGCACTGCCGACTGTCAAAAATGTTAAGGCGGCACTCGACGAGCTCGTCCCTAAATCCCACACCCACGCTAACAAAGATATACTTGACAAGCTTTCCGACTCAAACGGCAAACTCCAATATAACGGCTCTGATGTCGGATTAAAGGGCGATAAGGGTGACACTCCTGTCAAAGGTATTGACTACTGGACGGCGGCGGACAAGGCAGAAATAGTCAACGACACCCTCGCCGCTTTGCCGACTTGGACGGGAGGTAATTACTAATGGCATTTGACAAAGTAATTGACTCCACTCAACTTGATTCCGCTATGACCTACACCGCTAACCGCATCCGCAACAAGACAGGCGGCACAGACCAGATAGCATGGGACTCCGCCAAGGGTTTCGGCGACGCGGTTGACGCGATAAGCTCAGGTGACGGTAATCCGTTTGAAGCGTTTGAATCTTTGGAATCTTTCAAATTAAGCAATAACTCGACAATCACAGAGCTTGTCGCCAACATTCCCAATGTCACAAGCTTGTCAAAGTCGTTTGCCAATGTGAGATCCACACCTCTTTCAAGAATCGAGTTGACAGTAAGCAATAAACTTACAAATATTAGTTCAATGTTTGGTAACGCGGCTTCAGGTAGTCTTACCGAAATAGTATTTAAGGGCGATTTTTCAAAAGTAACATCCGTCAGAGAGGCGTTCTCCAGTGGTTCTACGGGTCTAAACTCTGGTTTAAAAAAGATAGTCGGGCTTGACTTCACCTCAGTGACAAACGCGAGCGATGTTTTCGCGTCGCAACGTGGGCTGACTGACATTGAAATAAAAGCAGACACAGTCAATGTCTCGCTCAACCTAAACTATCAGCAAAATCTTAATATAGCCTCGTGCGTTAATGTTCTTAACGCCCTAAAAGACCGCACGGGACAAGACGCTTTGACGCTGACGCTCAATGCCGCCCTAAAAACCGCCGACAACGGTATGATTTATGCGAACTATGTCAAGCTCGACACAAACACAGGCTTATATGTGTTATGCGAACAGACAGACGCGGGAGCAATGACTATGGCGGATGCAATAACATCCAAAAACTGGACGATAGCGTGAGGTAATGTACATGACAACAATTAACAGAGCAATTTACCCGGCAGATAAAATGCATTTAAAAAACATCCACACGGGCGAGATTTATCCCGGCGAGATTGTTCCGGCGAAATCGCTGTCGGAGGCGGATTTTACGGAGGTGACAGAGGCGGAATATCAAGCGTATCTGACCGCCGAAGAAGAAATATCCGATGCCGAAGCACTGGAAATAATCACAGGAGGTGCAGACGCATGACGCGAGCAGAAGCAAAAGCTTATCGTAACAAGATAGACGGCGTGTTGACGAAGGTCACGACGGACGCAGAGGCTTTGAAGTATGCCGAGCTTTATCCGTTGTGGAGCGGGCATGCCGATTATGCTGTCGGCTGTATAGTCCGCAGACCGAGCGGGCTGTATAAGTGTTACAACGCCATAACGGCAAATCCGACATGGTTGCCTGAAAACACCGCCGCGCACTGGGAGCCTATCACAGTCGGCGAAGACGGCACGATAGATAATCCGATAACCGCCGCGGCTGGTATGCGGTATTACAAAGACAAGTATTATCTTGACGGCGGCAAAATTTACAAATGCACAAGAGACGACAGCAACGGTCAAGGTACTATACTGAACTATGTACCGTCGCAGCTTGTTGGAATCTACTTCGAAGAGGCGACAGAAAGTTAATAAAAATCAAAATGGAGAGGAGGCGGGATAGATGGCGAAAGTTAAGAAGTCAGAACCAACTAAAAAGTTAAGACCTGGTCTGACACCAGAGTCAAGAGAAAATCAGATGATAGCTCTAGCCGTCGATCTTGCTGAAAAACAGTTACTAGAAGGAACCGCCTCTTCTCAGGTTATAACTCATTTTTTAAAGCTTGGTTCTACAAAGGAGCGGCTTGAAAAAGAAAAACTTGAAGAGGAAAACAAACTACTTCGAGCTAGGACAGAAGCTCTTCAGTCTGCTAAGAGAGTAGAGGAGTTGTACTCAGACGCTATTGCAGCTATGAGAAAGTATAGCGGAAACGGTGATTCTAATGAGTAATAGATCATATTTGGAATTAATCACAATTCCAACTTTTGAAGAGCGATTTGATTATCTTCAGCTCAAAGGAGCCGTTGGAAAAGAAACATTCGGATATGACAGATATCTTAACCAAGTCCTTTACAACTCCAGAGAGTGGAGAAGATTTAGGGACCAAATAATAGTTCGAGATAATGGATGCGATTTAGCATGCGAGGATCACGAAATACTCGGTGTTAGAGATAAAGATGGAAAACTTTACAGACCAAAGGTCATAGTCCATCACATCAATCCGATTACAGTTGAAGACGTACTTGATCGTAATCCAATGGTATTCGATCCGAATAATGTTATAACTACTACAATGAACACGCACAATGCTATTCACTACGGAGATGAAACTCTGTTAGTCACATCTCCTGTTGAACGAAGCAAGAACGACACTTGTCCTTGGCGACATTAAAGGAGGTATTAATTTGGATAGCATATTGACATCAGTTAAAAAGATGCTCGGAATTACAGAAGATTATGAGCATTTCGATGCTGATTTGATCATGCACATTAATTCAGTGTTTATGATCCTAACGCAACTTGGTGTCGGTCCTTCTGAAGGCTTCAGTATAGAGGACAAATCAGATACTTGGGACGACTTTATCTCAACTGGTTCAAATCTCGAAGCTGTAAAGTCTTATGTATATTTGAAGGTAAAACTTTTGTTTGATCCGCCTCTCAGTTCTGCTGTGATGGAATCGATGAATCGAATGATTAGCGAACTTGAGTGGAGGTTGAACGTGTCAGTTGACCCTGGCGAATCTGATTAAAAGGAGGTGCAACAAATGATTACAGCGATACTTTTTAATCTTATGAACCAGCTTGGTCTCTACGGTGCAATGTTTTATGTCGCGGCTATAAAGATTCTTCAGATGCTCGGCATAATATGAACAATTTAATATTCGAGGAGGAAAATCAAAATGGATAATAATGAACTCTATCATTATGGCGTCCTCGGTATGAAGTGGGGTGTGCGTAAATCTCGTCCCTCTTCAACCAGATCTTCCAGAAGAAAGAAAAAGTCAAACGAGCCGTCTCCGGATTTCAAAGAAAGAACAAAAAGAAAATCTGATTTGAAAAATAGACGTACTTTATCTGACGAGGAACTTAAAAGGAAGATCGAAAGACTTAAGATGGAAAGAGAATTTAGAGAGCTTACAAAAGAAGACATTGGTCCTGGTAAAAAGTTTGCATCTGAAATAATGTCTTCTGCCGGTAAGAAAGTTCTTACAGCAGCAGCTGCCGGTGCAATGGCATATGCAGTTAAAGCTGCTATGACTAGAGAGTTTAATGCTAAGGACGCGGCAGATTATATAGTATCTAATCCGAATAAGAAAAAGTAAAAGGAGAATAGCATGGCATTATCAAACACAGCCGTTCCAAAGTATTACGGCCAGTTTCGTGATGCCGTAATCAGAGGCGAAATACCGGTATGTAAAGAAATCTCTATGGAGATGAACCGAATAGACGACCTTATTGCTAATCCCGCCATCTATTACGATGATCAGGCAGTTGAAGGTTTCATTGATTATTGTGAGAGTGAATTAACTCTAACTGACGGTGAAGATCTGAATCTTTTGGATTCGTTCAAACTATGGGCAGAGGAGATATTCGGTTGGTATTACTTTGTTGAAAGAAGCGTGTATGAACCATCTCCAGATGGTCATGGCGGACATTATGTTACAAAGTCGATAAAGAAGAGACTGATAAACAAACAGTATTTGATCGTTGCAAGAGGTGCCGCTAAATCAATGTATGGCTCTTGTATTCAGAACTTCTTTTTAAACGTCGATACTTCTACAACTCACCAAATTACTACAGCTCCTACAATGAAGCAAGCAGAAGAAATTATGTCACCAATTCGAACCGCTGTAACCAGAGCTAGAGGACCTCTTTATAAGTTTCTTACCGATGGTTCTCTACAGAATACTACCGGTTCAAAAGCGAATCGTGTGAAACTGGCATCTACTAAAAAGGGTGTAGAAAATTTCTTAACAGGTTCTTTACTTGAGATTAGACCTATGAGTATTGATAAGCTCCAGGGTCTTAGATGTAAGATTGCTACTATTGATGAATGGTTATCCGGAGATATAAGAGAAGATGTCATTGGCGCAATAGAACAGGGAGCTTCTAAGAATGATGATTATCTCATCGTTGCTATAAGCTCAGAAGGTACGGTACGTAATGGAAGCGGCGATACAATCAAAATGGAATTGATGGACATTCTTAAAGGCGACTATATCAATCCGCATGTTTCGATTTGGTGGTATAAGCTCGATTCTATAGATGAAGTTGCTCATCCTGAGATGTGGGTAAAAGCCAATCCAAATCTTGGTAAGACCGTAACTTATGAGACTTATCAGTTAGACGTTGATAGAGCCGAGAATGCACCAGCAACTAGAAATGATATTTTGGCAAAGCGTTTCGGTATACCTATGGAGGGCTATACATATTACTTTACTTATGAAGAAACCCTTCCTCATCGCAAACGAGACTTTTGGAGAATGCCGTGCTCGATGGGAGCAGACCTCTCACAGGGCGACGACTTCTGTGCATTTACATTTATGTTCCCTCTAGCTAGAGGCGAATTTGGTATTAAGACTCGAAACTACATAACTGAATTAACTCTAATGAAACTCCCGTCTGCTATGCGAAGCAAGTACGACGAGTTTATAAAAGAGGGAAGTCTGATTGTCATGCCAGGAACTATTCTTGATATGATGCAAGTTTATGATGATCTAGACAATCATATAGCTCAGTGCGAGTATGATGTCAGATGTTTTGGATTCGACCCATATAATGCGAGAGAATTCGTAGAAAGATGGGAACGAGAAAATGGACCATTTGGTATCGAAAAAGTTATACAGGGAGCTAAAACAGAGTCGGTTCCTTTAGGTGAACTTAAAAAGCTTGCTGAAGAAAGAATGCTTTTGTTTGACGAGGAACTTATGACTTTTGCTATGGGTAACTGCATTACTCTCGAAGACACCAATGGAAATAGAAAACTTTTAAAGAAGCGATATGAGCAGAAAATAGATGCCGTTGCAGCTATGATGGATGCTTTTATAGCTTACAAAATTAATAGTGAAGCATTTGAATAAGGAGGTATTATTATGTGGAAATATAATTACACAATTAGTCCTGATGAACTTTATCATCATAAATACATAGCTAAAATAGGATCTGGAAAAAACGCTAGATACTTTTATAACCAAAGCGAATGGGAAGCTTATAAAAAGGCTTTTAGCAGTAAAGATGAACTTGACACTGCATATAAGATTTCTCAGAAACATCATGGCAAGGTGCACGGGGTTCCTAGCAAGGACAGTTATAAGCTTGGCATAAGGAGTGAAAATTTTGTGTCGTCTCGTAGAGCGAAGGAGAAAGCCGTTGATAAGACACTTGGTGTGCTTAGAAATAGAAACCGTTCTACATATACAGATGAAGGACACCTCCCTGGACATTATGAGCAAAAAACATTGGACCAAATGAGTCGCCATAATAACGATTATAATGAGCTAAAGCGAGCCTCAGACAATTATAAAGAAGCTAAAACTGCAAAAGGAAAAGTAAATGCAGCACGTAAGGTTTTCAATCAGTATCATCCCGAGACTGCAAAAAGAATAAACAAAGGAAGAAAAAAGCTTAGGAAGCTTCTCGGTTATTAATGGACGTTGTAGTTTAAATAAAAACTAGGGAGGAAATCAAAATGGAGCAGACTCTCGGATCTAGGCTGAGACATGCCTGGAATGCTTTTCGGAATCGAGACCCCACAGAACAGTTTAAAGATATTGGTGAAAGCTATTACTATCGTCCGGATAGAGTAAGATTAACTAGAGGTAACGAACGTTCTATTGTCACGTCAATTTATAATAGAATAGCGATTGATGTTGCGTCAATAGATATTAAGCATTGTCGATTGGATGACAATGAACGATTTGTATCAGAAATAGATTCGAACCTTAATTCTTGCTTGACACTTGAGGCGAATATTGACCAGACAGCGAGAGCTTTTAGACAGGATATCGTTATGTCAATGTTCGACGAAGGTTGCGTGGCGATCGTGCCAGTTGATACGACACTTGATCCAAATAAAACTAACTCATATGATATTTTGACAATGCGAACAGGTAAGATTCTAGAATGGTATCCGCAGCATGTAAAAGTAAGAGTTTATAATGAGAAGACTGGAAGGAAAGAAGACATAACAGTTCCGAAAAGTACAGTTGGCATAATTGAAAATCCACTCTATTCGATCATTAATGAGCCGAACTCGACCATGCAGCGTCTTATAAGAAAACTTAGTTTGTTGGATATAACAGATGAACAAACTGCTTCAGGTAAACTGGATTTAATCATTCAGTTGCCTTATGTAATAAAGACAGAAGCAAGGCGTCAGCAAGCTGAAAACAGGCGTAAAGATATCGAGATGCAGTTAGCAAGTTCAAAGTACGGTATCGCTTATACAGACGGTACCGAGCGTATTACACAGTTGAATCGTTCTGTCGAGAACAATCTGTTGAAGCAGATTGAATCTCTAACGAGTACGCTATACAGCCAGTTAGGAATCACTCAGGCTATCTTAGATGGAACGGCAGACGAAAAGACGATGCTCAACTACAATAATCGAACAATCGAACCAATTGTATCAGCTATAGTTGACGAGATGAAACGAAAGTTTCTAACAAAAACTGCTAGATCGCAAAAGCAGACAATCCTATTCTTTAGAGACCCGTTCAAGTTGGTTCCGGTTAATGACATTGCTGAAATCGCAGATAAGTTTACCAGAAATGAGATAACAACATCTAACGAAATTAGGCAAATAATTGGACTCAAGCCTTCTGATGATCCTAAGGCCGATCAGCTTATTAATAGTAATATACGTCAGCCGGACACAGAAGAAATGTCTATTGGCGAATCGCAACCTGTACCGTTTAGCCAAAGATTGTATAGCGATGTTTCTAAAGAATACAGTGAAGGAGGATAAAATCAAAATGGTAAATCCTAAGTATAGGGATTGCAGCTTTTCTGGTTGGGCTACACGTAACAATCTTACGTGTGGAGATGGACGAGTTATTAGAAAAGATGCATTCAAGGACAACGATGGGAAGAAAGTTTCCTTAGTATGGAACCACGAGCATAACGATCCGTTAGCAGTACTCGGTCATGCGTTCCTTGAGAATCGCGAGGACGGAGTTTATGCATATGGATATTTTAATGACTCTGAAGCTGGTCAGGCAGCAGAAAAGCTGGTCCATAATGGTGACGTTAGCTCATTGTCTATATGGGCTAATAAACTTAAGCAGAATACATTACCTAATGGTTGTAAAGAAGTAGTTCATGGCGAAATAAGAGAACTTAGTCTAGTTCTCGCCGGAGCAAATCCTGGAGCTTATATCGATTGTGTTATGGCTCATAGTGATGATGCAGATGAAGATTCTATTTCTGAACTTTATGCCGGGTATAATGAAAACATTGTTATTCATTCTGCAGAAAGTAACGAAAAGGAGGAAAATGAAATGGCAGATGATGTTAAGAAGACAGAAGGCGAAGAGACTGTCGAAGACGTGTTTAACACGCTTACGGAAAAGCAGAAGACTGTTGTCTATGCAATGATCGGCCAGATAATGGAAGATAATGGCATAAACGACGATGACGACGATGAAAATAATGATGAAATGGGACATTCGGAAGGAGACGATTATATGAAGAGAAACGTATTTGACAACGATGAGCAGCAGGATGAGGTTCTTTCTCATGCTGCAATGGAAACAATTATTGGTGATGCCAAGCGCTTCGGCAGCCTGAAGGAGAGCTTCCTTGCACATGCCGATGAGTACGGTATCGAGCAGATTGACTATCTGTTCCCCGAGGCAAAGACGCTTAACAATCCTCCTGAGTTCATTAAGAGAGACACTGGCTGGGTTAGCACAGTTATGGGTGCTGTCCATCACACTCCGTTCTCTCGTATTAAGTCGGTATTTGCCAATATAACCGAGGATGAGGCTCGTGCAAAGGGTTACATTAAGGGCAACCTTAAGAAGGAGGAGGTCTTCTCGCTGCTTAAGAGAACTACCACTCCCACTACGATTTATAAGAAGCAGAAGCTTGATCGTGACGACGTCATTGACATCACCGATTTCGACGTTGTTGCTTGGCTGAAGTCTGAGATGCGCATTATGCTTGATGAGGAAATCGCTCGTGCGATCCTTATAGGTGACGGTCGTCTTTCTTCAAGCGATGACAAGATTAATGAGTCTAACATTCGTCCGGTCGTGTCTGATTCCGAGCTTTATACTATTCGTCAGAAGGTCAGTGTTGCTGCTAATGCAACCGATGACGATAAGGCTAAGGCTATGATCAAGTCCGCTGTTAAGGCTCGTAAGAACTATAAGGGCTCCGGCAATCCGACTTTCTACACTACCGAGGATTGGCTTACTAACGCGCTTCTTCTTGAGGACACTCAGGGTCATCGTCTGTATAAGAACGATGCCGATGTTGCGGCCGCTATGCGTGTCAGCAAGATTGTCACCGTTCCGGTTATGGAAGGCGTTAAGGGCCCCGAGGGTGGCGATCTGATCGGTATCATCGTTAACCTTGCAGACTATAACGTTGGTGCAGATAAGGGTGGTGCCGTCAACATGTTTGACGACTTCGACATCGATTACAACCAGCAGAAGTACCTGATTGAGACTCGTTGCTCTGGCGCGCTCGTTAAGCCTTACTCCGCTATTGAGCTTGAGCTCGATGTCGCTGCTGGTTAATTTAGCTATTTAATTACAGGAGGTAATTTATAATGGATAAGATTTTTGATCAGGCAAAAGACAAGAACGTTGCAGCTCTTGTGATTTATGGAAAGGGCAGCGATAAGAAGGCATACCTTGATTCCGCTTGCACTGTCCAGTTTAAGACTAGTGAGCTTCAGGATGCATTCCTTAAGCGCGCGGTTATCAAGATTGGCGAAGCTTATTTCATTCCGACCGGTTTCGCTGTTTCGAGCAACATAGGAACAATTACTTATGCTAAGGCCGGCAGTTCCGAAGGCAGCGCAGCAACAGCTACTCTGGTCTCTGTTGCCGATTAAATAAATCGAGGTGAAAATTCAAAATGGCGAAATGGTTCGGTAAAATAGGTTTTGCTGAGACAAAAGAAACAAAGCCTGGAGTATGGGAAGAGATCATAACAGTACGAGAGTATTACGGAGACGTTACTCGAAATACTCGTAGGTTTCAATCATCTGAAAATCTCAATGATAACATAGTAGTTTCAAATGATATTTCTATTGTGGCCGATCCGTATGCCATTCAGAACTTTCATTCGATTCGTTACATTGAGTTTATGGGTGCGAAATGGAAGATTAATAATGTCGAAGTTTCGTACCCAAGACTAATACTGACTTTGGGGGATATTTGCAATGTTTAGTAGGATTGAACTACAGGATGAGTTGGAAAAGTTGCTCGGATCAAAAAATGTGTATTATCAGCCACCTGAGTCAGTAAAAATGGAATATCCAGCGATTGTCTATCGTCGTAGCAATATAGATAACAACTTTGCCGATGATTTAGTATATAGACAATCATATTTTTATGAGTTAATAGTGATTGATAAGAATCCCGATAGTGAGATTGTAGAGGCGGTTTCAAAGTTACCGACTTGCCGATATGATCGACATTATACTGCTGATAATCTCAATCACGATGTATTCACTATCTATTATTAAGGAGGAAAATTTAATGGCAAGACTTGTATGGGATAAGACCGGTGATCATTTTTATGAAACTGGTGTAAAGCAGGGTGTTTTTTACCCTCAGACAAATGGTACATATACCAACGGCGTTGCTTGGAACGGTCTTACAGCTGTTACTGAAAGCCCGTCTGGCGCAGAGGCTACTGCACTTTATGCAGACGATATTAAGTATCTGAGCCTTTATTCAACAGAGGAGTTTGGCGCTACTATTGAGGCATATACTTATCCGGAGGAGTTCGCTAAGTGCGACGGTTCGGCAGCGCTTGTTGACGGCGTTTATGTTGGTCAGCAGACTCGTAAGCCGTTTGGTCTGTGCTATAAGACCACGCTTGGTAACGATACTGATGGTAATGATCATGGCTATAAGCTCCATATTATTTATGGTGCTATGGCGTCTCCTTCAGAGAAGGCGTATTCCACTATCAATGATAGCCCCGACGCAATAACATTCTCTTGGGAGATTACAACTACTCCCGTTAGTGTTTCTGGTATGAAGCCTACTGCTACAGTAGTTATAGATTCGACTAAGGCTGACGAAACAAAACTTGCTGCTCTTGAGGATATACTTTATGGCAAGAATCCTACTAATGGCGGAAGTGATGGCGGCGCAGAACCTCGCCTGCCTCTTCCGGATGAGATAAAGACTCTCATGACGGCAGCAGGCTAATAAAAAAACTAAATTATTTTATGGGAACCGTATTCAGGGATATGGGCTGGCGGTTCCCTCTTTTTAATTGAAAGGAGAAAAATTTATCATGTACAAAAAGACTATTACTTATACCGACTACAATGGCGTTGAGAGAACAGAGGACTTCTGGTTTAACCTGTCAAAGGCGGAGCTTGTTGAAATGGAAATGAGCACAGCAGGCGGACTGACCGATATGGTTGAAAAGATCGTAAAAACTCAGGATATGCCGTCCATTATCAAGATCTTCAAGAAGATGATACTTCAGGCATATGGCGAGAAGAGTCCCGATGGTAAGAGATTCATAAAGTCCGAAGAAATCTCGACTGCTTTTTCACAGACTGAAGCATATTCCAACCTGTTTATGGAACTGGCAAGCGACGCCGATGCAGCTTCTACCTTTGTTAATGGAATTGTTCCTCAGGTAGAAGAATCTAAGGCTATGCCAGTTGCTCCGGCTGCCAAATAATTATTTCTGTAAAGAGAGGTATTAGATATGCTCGAAATTACAGTACCTGCCGCAGAATTATGGGATGAAATAAATAATCAGTTCATTTATACAAAAAAGCAGACATTAAGGTTAGAGCATTCACTTGTCTCTCTTTCAAAGTGGGAATCAAAATGGTGTAAACCTTTTCTTTCCAAAACAGATAAAACTACACAAGAGATTATAGATTATGTTAAATGCATGACACTTACGCAAAATGTTCCAGACGAGGTGTATATGTGTTTGACAGCCGATAATCTTCGTGAGATTGATGACTATATAAATGCTCCGATGACTGCTACATGGTTTAGTAAAGAAGATAAACCCTCCAGAGCAAACCAAGAGCAGGTTACATCGGAGTTAATTTACTATTGGATGATTGCATTGGGTATACCGTGCGAGTATCAGAAATGGCACATCAATCGTCTTCTTACATTAATCAGAGTCTGTAATATTAAAAATCAGCCTCCTAAGAAGATGAGTAAGAGAGACATTATGAGTCGGAATGCGGCACTTAATGCTGCTCGAAGAAATCAATTGCATACGAAAGGATGAAATTTTCATGAGCGAAGAAATCAAGAATGCTGAAACTCAGGAAGAGTTTGCGGAAGAGATTTTTGAAGAAGAGCTGTCGCCTGAAGCTCTTGAAGAACTTTCAAATAATAAAGGAGATGAGGACTAATGGGATTTTCTAATAGCCCCTTGGTTAATTATACCAAAATCTCACCTAATAAGAATGTAAATCGAAATCACAAAATCGATACAATTACAATCCATTGTGTTGTAGGTCAGTGTTCTGTCGAGACTATAGGCAATGTGTTTGCACCTAAAAGTAGACAGGCTTCCTCCAATTATGGAATAGGGCCGGATGGCAGAATAGGTATGTATGTTGAAGAGAAGGATCGTTCTTGGTGCTCATCTTCCGCTTCTAATGATCATCGTGCTGTCACTATAGAAGTCGCTTCCGATAAAAAAGAACCTTATGCAGTCACCGCAAAGGCTTATGCTTCACTTATAAACCTCGTTGCCGATATATGCAAGAGAAATGGAATTAAGGAGCTTAAGTGGAAGGCTGATAAATCTCTTATTGGTCAGGTCGACAAACAGAACATGACTGTTCATAGATGGTTCTCTAATAAGTCATGCCCCGGAACTTATCTTTATAATCACATGGGCGATATAGCCGCACGAGTTAATAAGAAACTCGGTGCAACAGAACATAAGACTGAATCAGTAAAGGAAACCACGACAACTTCAAAGATCAAAGTAGGCGATACAGTCAAGATCTCCAACGGAGCAACGTATTACAATGGTAAGAAAGTTCCTGCCTGGGTAATTAAAAAGAGCTGGATTGTTGACGAGATTAAAGGTGATAGAGCCGTAATCGATAAGTCTTCCGATGGTGAAAATTCCATTTCCAGTGCAATTAATATAAAATTCCTTAGCGTAGTTAATACCACAGTTAAACACTCAGCAATAAGTTTTAAACCGTATGTGGTTAAGATAACTGCTTCGGCACTTAACATTCGTAAGGGTCCTGGTATGAATTACAATATCGTCGGTTGCATAAGCGATCGCGGTGCATATACGATTGTCGACGAATCAGATGGTTGGGGAAAACTTAAATCCGGTGCCGGATGGATTGCTCTGAATTACACAAAACGTGTTTAAGAGGTGTAGAATATGATAAGTTTCAGACAAAAGGGCGACTTTTCTGATTTTACTCGTTTTTTAGAAAGATTAAAAAACACTATAAAAATTGGCGAACTTGACAAATACGGTCGAGAGGGAGTGGCCGCCCTTGCGTCTGTTACTCCGATTGATTCTGGAAAAACAGCCAGTTCTTGGTATTATGAAATTGATCATCAAAATGGATCAGCATCTATAAGTTTCTATAATTCAAATATTAATGAAGGGGTCCCGATAGCTATTATTTTACAATACGGTCACGGGACCGGAAACGGAGGTTGGGTAGAAGGAAGAGATTATATTAATCCTGCTATCCAACCTATATTTGATAAAATTGCTGACGATGCGTGGAAGGAGGTTAGCAACATATGAGTAAGAAAGTAGATGAAAGAGTTGTCGAAATGCGATTTGACAACGCACAGTTTGAAAAGAATGTTTCGACTTCTATGTCGACGCTCGAAAAACTAAAGAAAAGTTTGAACTTTGACGGCGCATCTAAAAGTTTCGAAAACATCGACCGAGCGGCTAACAATGTTTCATTTGACAAAATTTCAAGCGGAGTCGAGGATCTTAAAAATCGTTTCTCTACTATGGGTATCGTAGGAATGCGAGTTATAGAGAATATGACCGATTCAATGATTAGCTTCGCCAAAAAGGGTGTTAATTTTGTAACAAACAGCATAGTCCAGGGTGGTAAAAAGAGGGCTATGAACCTTGAAAATGCTCATTTCCAGCTTCAAGGTTTATTGAAGGATGAAGAAGCAGTTCAAGCAGTAATGAAAGACGTTAACGATTCAGTTGATGGAACAGCATATAGCTTGGATGCCGCTGCCAAAGTTGCTTCTCAGTATGCTGCAACCGGAATGAGAGCAGGAGACAAAATGTATTCTGCACTTAGAGCCGTTGCTGGTGTTGCTGCAATGACTAATAGTGAATATGAAGATATGGGTAGAATATTCACTACGGTTGCTGGTAATGGTCGACTGATGGGCGATCAGCTTAATCAGTTAGCCGCAAGAGGCCTCAACGCAGCAGCTACTTTGGCTGATTATTTGGATACATCGGAAGCTGAAGTAAGAGATATGGTTTCAAAAGGACTAATTTCATTTGATCTCTTTGCGGAAGCTATGGACTACGCTTTTGGCGAGCATGCTAAAAAAGCTAATGAAACATTTACTGGTTCATTATCAAACGTTAAAGCTGCGTTGGCAAGAATCGGAGCTTTATTTATATCTCCGTTGGTTGAACAAAACGGCGCATTAGTAAAATTATTCAATACATTAAGAGAAAAAATAAATGATATAAAATCGGCCCTTATTCCGGTTGCTGATTTCGTTACTACTGCAGTAACCAATATTACGAATAAAGTATCAGATTTTATTGCAGCGATCAATATTAAAAATCCTTTTGAAGCAATCGGTGAAACACGTGCTATTTCAAAATGGGATGCTTTAATCAAAAAAATAAACGATGCCGGTGTTTCTACAGAAACTTTTCAAGACGAATTGAAAAAAACTGCAAAAGAACATGGCATCGCAATTGACGATTTAATAAAAGAGTATGGCTCTTTAGGAAAAGTTGTTGCCGCAGGTAAACTTTCAAAGAATGTCATAGTTGAAACAATAAAAAAGCTTGCCGACTCTTTTACGAAAACTAGCGATGCAGTACAGGTAACGACGGATGGTCTTGAACATTTTCAGGAGATTGTCAAAAAGACTATTCGAGGAGATTTTGGTAATGGCGTCGATAGAATAAAAGCTTTAACAAAAGCCGGAGAAGACTACTCTGCGGTTCAGAAGCTCGTCAATAAAGTTTGGGAAAGAACAAACGGCACTTGGTCTGATTGCACTATAACAGCCGATGATTTAACTGACGTTGTTAATAATCTGTCCGACAGTGAACTGAAAAGTACCGGATATACAGATGAACAAGTTAAAGCTCTTCGCGAATTGGCTAAACAAGCGGAAGAGACTGACGTACCGTTGAATGAATTAATAGCAAATTTGGAAAAGCCTAGTGCTAAAGATTTGCTCATTGACAGTTTTAGAAACGCCTTGCAGGGAATAACTTCTGTTATTAGATCACTCAAGAGGGCCTGGTCTGAAGTATTTAGATCCTCTAAAAATACCGGAGCTTTATATGCTATCATCGATGCAATTCATACGCTCTCAGAAAAGATGGTAGTTTCAGAGGAAAGAGCTGATAAATTAAAGAGAACTTTTAAAGGTCTGTTTGCCGTTCTTGATATCATTCGAATGTTTGCAGGAGGGGCATTGAAGTTTGTCTTCAAAGTTTTAAAAGAAGTACTTTCTCTGTTCAATATTGAAGTTCTTGACTTATCTGCCAATCTTGGTGATGCTCTTGTCCAGTTAAGAGATTGGTTGAAAGAAAATGACCTTATAGCAAAGGCTGTTGAATTTTTAGCTCCATTAATAAAAGTAGTAGTTGATGCTACAAAAGAAGCAGCTACGGCAGTCTACAATTGGGTTAAAAATAATGAAAAACTTCAAAGAATTTTTAAAACATTATCCAAATGGTTCTCCGAGTCTTCAGAAGGCATCAAAAAGTGGATCGCAAAATTTAAAGAAGTAGACAATCTTCCAAAATACATAATAGATGGCTTACGTGAAGGACTCAAAAACGGCATACCAACAATCGTCAAGGTTATGTTCGAATTTGGAGAAAGTATCTTAAATGCAATTAAAAACGTTCTTGGTATTCATTCTCCATCTGTAAAATTCGAGGAGATAGGCGAAAATTCAATCGCAGGTTTTATCAAAGGAATTCAAAATGGAGCAGCAAAAGCTTGGGAAGCTCTTAAGAACTTTGGCAAAAAGTGCATCGAGACTATAAAGAACATAGATCTAGGTGCTGTAATTACTTTGGCGTATGTTGGTACATTGCTTTACATCGTGAACAAGATAGCCGATGCGGCTAAGAGCTTTGCTTCTTTTGCAGAAAGTATCGGCGGAGTAGCGGATAGCATAAAAGGTGTTTTCACGGCAATTTCTGATGGAATAACCAAATATGTCAATGCAAAAGTTATGGAAACAAAGTCTGAGGCAACATTGAACTTTGCCAAGGCTATTGGAATATTAGCGGCATCTATCTATATTTTAGCCAAATTAGATTCTGGTTCTTTATGGGAATCAGTTGGAGCAATTGCTGCTATTTCAGCTGTTCTTGCAGCTCTTACTTTTGCTGTATCAAAGATGAACATTAAGGATTCAGTAAAAGTAAGTGGTCTAGGATTTCTTATTCTTTCTTTCTCAGCATCTTTGCTTATTTTATCTAGAGCAATGAAAGATCTCTCTAGTATGTCATGGGATGAAATTGAAAAAGGCGCAGTTTCTCTAGGGATTCTTACGATTTTCGTTGGTGCACTAATTGCAGCTATGAAATTGGCTGGACCAAATGTTGAAATGATTAATGCAACTCTTATAAAATTGTCATTTGCTATGGTACTTCTGTCTATAGCTATAAAAATGATCTCAAAGCTTAATCCTGGAGAACTTACTAAGGGCGTAATTACCGTTGGTATATTTTCCGCTTTTGTAGCAGGTTTAATATGGGCTACAAAACTTGCTGGAAAAGAAATTAACGACTTAGGAAAGACAATCCTTGAGATTTCGGCTTCCATTCTTTTGCTGGTGTTTACTATAAAAGCAATATCCAAGCTAGAAGATAAGGACATACTTAAAGGAATGGTCGTTATTAGGGCCTTCGGAGGGTTTATAGTCGGTCTTATGGCGGCGACTAGACTTGCTGGAAAAGATTTAGGAAAAATCGGTTCGACCATTTTAGGTATCGGGGCAGCTATGACCTTGATGGCATTTACTATACGGATAATAGCCGGAATGGACTATGAAGAAATCGGTAAAGGAATACTAGTTGTTGGTGCTTTTGGTGCAATTATAGCAGGTCTTATAGCGGCGACTAGATTTGCTGGAAAAGATTTAGGAAAAGTCGGTATTACTATTTTAATGGTATCGATATCTATAAGCATTTTAGCAGCAACAGCAGCATTAATTGGCATGGTTAAGACAGAGAATCTTAAGAAGGGTGTTGCCGTTGTTGGATTACTGTCACTCATGATGATGGGACTTATAAAAGCCACTAAAGATGCAAAAGACTGCATGAAAAATTTGATTGTCATGACAGTTGCAATTGGTATAATGACAGGAGCTATAGTTGCTCTTTCGTTTATCGATCCGGCAAAACTAGCGAGTGCTACTTTGGCACTTGATTCAGCTATAGGCATGTTCGCACTTCTTATATATGCAACAAAGTCACTTAAAGGTGTAAAATCCATTATTGGTCCGATGCTGCTAATGACTGCAGTAATAGGAATAATAGGCGGAATCATTTATGCATTAGGTCAATTAGATCCTAATTCGTCTTTAGGAGCAGCGGCGTCGTTGTCTTTGTTGCTGATAGCAATGAGCGCTTCGTTGACTATATTAAGTCATATGATGAAGGGTATTCAAATCAAGGACATGCTTGTGGGCATTTTAGGTTTGACCGCAATGGCCGTTCCTCTTTTGGCATTAGTTGGTATATTGAAACTAATGTCCGGTGTTGATAGCGCAATTAGGAATGCTACTGCTTTGACGATGTTGGCAACCGCATTATCCCTTTTGCTTATACCTTTGTCCGCTGTTGGCGCATTAACATATTTCGGAGGTCTTCCTTTCATAGGTGTTGCAGCACTTCTTGCAATGGCTATTCCTTTATTAGCTTTTGTTGGAATACTGAAATTAATGTCGGGAATTGAAAATGCAACGGCAAACGCAAAAGCACTTATAGATTTAACAAATTCTATTGCCGATGTTCTCGTGAAAATTTCATTAGTAGCGCCGTTGGCTATTATTGGTGTAACAGCATTTTCTGCACTGACAGCTGTTATGCTTGCAATTGGCGGACTATCGATCGCTATAGGTGCAATCATGAATAAATTTCCCTCTTTAGAGAAGTTTATAGATAAGGGAATGCCGCTGTTGTCTAAGTTAGCATTCGGTATTGGCGACATTATGGGAAGCTTTATAGGAGGATTCGGAGCCGGTATTGCAAGCGGTCTTCCGGAAATGGCAAAATCATTGTCGGATTTCATGACTAATTTACTTCCGTTTATTGCCGGAGCATTGCTTATAAATGAGAATTCCATGAAAGGCGTAAAAGAACTCGCCAAAGCAATTCTGATCATAACCGCCACCGAAATCATTCAAGGAATTGGTCGTTGGATAGGCGGAGGATCCTCTATGGCAGACTTCGCAAAGCAACTCGTTCCTCTTGGAATAGCCATGAAAGCGTATGGAGTTGCAGTTAGCGGAATCAATAGTGATGAAATAGCTGCTTCAGCAAATGCTGCTAAAGGAATTGCCGAAGTTGCTGCTTCTCTTCCTAGAAGTGGCGGTCTAGCCCAGACAATTCTTGGTGATAAAGATATCAGCGAATTTGGAATTAAATTGGTCGCGTTCGGTGCTGGTCTGAGGCTATATGGCGATCAAGTAAAGAATTTGCCGATCGATGCAATTTCTAATTCGGCGCAGGCAGGAAAAGCGTTGGCTGACTTGGCCGAATCTCTTCCAAAGAGTGATGGTTGGGCCCAGTCAATTCTTGGATCAAAGGATATTGGTAATTTTGGAAGCAAACTTGAAGCATTCGGTAAGGGATTAAATGCATATGGCGTACAAGTAGCTGAATTACCTGTTGATAAAATTAGTGAATCCGCTAAAGTAGGAAAAGCATTATCAAAATTGGCTGAATCTCTTCCAAAGAGTGATGGATGGTCCCAAACAATTTTTGGTTCTCAGGATCTCGAAAGTTTTGGTACTCGTCTTAAATCCTTTGGTGAATCTCTTAAGGCATATGGAGATCAAGTTGCCAATATTCAAGTAGAAACGATATCTAATTCTGTTGAGGCATTTAAACAGTTAGTTTCACTTGCTAAGGAATTAACAGGTGTCGATTTCGGAGGAATGAAGAAGTTCGGAAAAGCATTAATAAGCATCAATAAATCTGGTGTCGATAATTTTGTTAATGCTTTTAGCGGATCCGCCGACGATTTCAAAAACGCTGGAGAAAATGTAGTAACCAATCTTGTAAAAGGAATAAACGCAAAAAAATCGGTTCTTGCAAGTGCCGGTTCAAATGCGATGGATCATTTTTCTGGTGGAATAACTAAAAATCTTAAGGTTGTTGTCGATAAATTAAAGTGGATTATCACAAATGCAGTCGCTGCAGCTAAAGGATATTACTCTGAATTCTACAGCGCAGGTGGATATTTAGGCGAGGGTCTTGTTAACGGTATAAATGCTAAAAAGACCGCAGTTTATAATGCAGGTTTTGCTCTAGGACAGAACGCCGTACAAGGTGAAAAAGACGGTCAGGCATCAAAATCTCCGTCGAAATTGACTATAAAGGCTGGTAAATGGCTCGGCGAAGGTCTTGTGATCGGTATTAAAAAAATGTATTCGAAGGTGTACGATTCCGGCCATAGTCTTGGCGAAACGGCAGTTGATAGTATAACTACGACAGTTTCTCGTATAGCCGACGCTATCGATTCAGACATTGACGCTCAGCCGACCATTAGGCCGGTTCTTGATCTTAGTGATGTTAGAGCTGGAGCTAGTTCAATAAGCGGAATGTTCGATGCCAATCCGTCTGTTGGTGTACTTTCGAATGTGCGAGCCATTAGTTCGATGATGAACGGAAATCAAAATGGTGGTAACGATGATGTTATTTCCGCAATAAAAGATCTCGGAAATAAGATGTCTGGTAAGTCTGGCGACACGTATCAGATTAACGGAATTACTTATGATGATGGTAGTAATGTTTCTGATGCTGTGGCTACTCTTGTCAGAGCTGTTAGAGTTGAAAGGAGGAGATAAGTTTGCCGACTGTTTCTGGGTTAACTATAAAAAAGCAAACCGGTACTGATGGTACCTATTATGCAACATGGGCATTTAGTGGCCAAGGAAAGGCTACAACATCCTCCTCTGGTGCGATAAAAGCCGGAAACTTAGTTTCGATAAAGTCGGAGGCGACAAAGTATTACAACGGAGTCGCCATCCCGGCTTGGGTTAAAAAAGAGAAATGGTACGTTACACAGGTTAAAGGTGATAGAGCTGTTCTCGGAAAGTGCCAGAAAGGCGACCATAATATTCAAAGCGCCATTGCTGTTAAGTATTTATCTGGTGGAACTGGTTCGTCTACTTCAACTTCATCTGGTAGTGAAGACAAACTCGACTTTTACAGAGTCACATGGTATTACGATACCGGTGATTCTGTATGGTTTAAAGCCAGCACGTCTGAAATAA
>ENA-ORTG01001249-ORTG01001249.1-human-gut-metagenome-genome-assembly--contig:-NODE-1249-length-24007-cov-3.597654_pt1 | contig 24007 bp, 20 predicted proteins | sample MGYA00241906_ERZ509176 | MGnify/ENA primary metagenome ERZ509176 (study PRJEB26280, sample SAMEA2338811) | human gut metagenome | biome: human gut; feature: human-associated habitat; material: faeces...
GAATATTGTATCATACTCACGATATTCTAGGAAGAGCAAGTCGAATCGCTTTCTCTACGATTTCTATTGTTGGATTTTTAAATCCTTTTACTTCTCCATCCATATTCGCATAAATCATTTCATTTTCTGTATTTAAATGTATCGTTTTAGCTTGGTACATAGAAACTAGATTTTTATATTGTGTATGCGTTCCTTCTTGATACTTCTTTGCCAATCGAACTATTTGATGTCTCTTTACATCTGAAATCAAACAAACATCCATCCAGCCATCATCAATATTGGCATCTGGACACGGCTTAAATCCTCCACCATAGTATTTTCCATTCGCAAACACAAGGAATCCATATTTCCCTTTTGGTAATTTTTTAGTATCAATCTGAATTTGATAGTCTTGACCTATTGGTTTTCTTAAACTAATCAATGTTGATAAAACATAGGGTATGATTCCTTCTGTCTTTATATTCTTTTTTAGTGCATTTACCTGACGTGCAACCTCCACGTCAAATCCAAAAGAAACTGTATTTATTGAATATTCTCCATTCACTTTAATCAAATCACAGTCCATATATTCTGGATTTGAATAATTTGCCAGATTTAAAAAGTCTTCTCTTTTTAAATCTTCGAAATATTTCACAAAATCATTCCCCGTTCCAATTGGAATCACAGAAATAGTCACATTTTCTTTTTCGGCACACCCATTAATAACTTCATGCAAAGTACCATCCCCGCCACATACATACAAATGCACAGGTTCATTGGATAGAGCATACTTTTTTGCGATAAACGTCGCATGTTCAGGACCTTTTGTTTTTTCAATGATAATACGTTTTCCTTGAAAATGCTCTTTGATTTCTTGTATTAATTCATATTGACTGTTTTTCCCTGATTTGGGATTTACAATAAATACATCCTTCATATAATTATTACCTCTTTATAACTCAATCAATCTTTGTACACATTCACTCGCAAGTACCAATCCGGCACTTGCTGGTACAAAAATAGCACTAGGCAATGGTTGTCCTGACTCTACTGGAATCGGTTGTTCTAAAGATGCCACCACCCAGATTTTATTGCGTATACGATTTTTTCTTTTCCACTGACGAATCTGTTTAGCCATTGGATCATAACTTGTTTTTTCTACCTCTGTAACTACTAATTTTGTAGGATCTTTACGTCTAGCCATTCCCATACTTGATAAAAACGGTATATTTCGCTCTATACATGCTTGCATCAAATCTTTTTTACTCTGAATGGAATCAATGCAGTCTACGACAAAATCAATGGGTTGCGAAAATATTTCATCATCTTTTGTTTGATCATAAAAACATGCATATGTATCTACAATACAATTAGGATTTAGTGTACTAATTCGTTTCTTTAATACATCCACTTTAACTTCATTAACTGTATCTAAAGTCGCTACTAATTGTCGATTGATATTACTTGGTTCCACACAATCTTTGTCTATAAGAATTAAATGACCAATTCCTGTTCTTGCTAAGGCCTCTACGCAAAAAGAACCGACTCCTCCAACTCCAACAACAAGGACTGTCTTATCATTTAGTGTTTCTAATGCTTCTTTTCCCAGCAACAATTCACTTCTCTCATTTGTCTTCATCCATCAACCATTCCTTTACTGCACTATATATTTCATCTCTATTCTGTGCTTCAAACCAATGTACAGGCATCTGATTCTTAAACCATGTATATTGTCTTTTCGCATATTGTCTAGAATGTGTTTTTATAGCAGTCTTTACTTCATCGATACTCTTTTCTTTTAAGAAATAATATATCCAATTCCTTGAAAACTTGTATATTCCCACGTTTCTGGATTTGTAAATAAATCTTCTACTTCTTTGACCAAACCATTCTCGAACATAATGTCTACTCTTTTATTGATTCGATCATGTAAAATTTCTCGATTCACATCTAAACCTAAAAAATACACATCATATAATGGAATATGTTGTTGTTTGTCTTCTTGTTCTGATTTTGAAGTACCACTATGACAAATTTGTAGAGCACGAATCAATCGCTTGCGATTGTTTGGATGAATTTTTTCTAGAGCTTTTTCATCTTTTTCTTTTAACATTGCGACCAATTCTTCATTCGTTTTCGAATTCAAAAAAGTTGTATAGGCGATATCTTCGTTTTCTTCTTGAAATTCATAGTCATATAATGCTGCTTTTAAATAAAGTCCTGTTCCTCCACATAAAATAGGAAACTTTCCTCTTTTTACAACATCTTCGATAGCTGTACGACATTTTTCTTGAAAAACCTTTACATTGTAAGGTTCATTATAATTTTGAACATCAATCAATTCATGATGTATGCCTTGCATTTCTTCTTGTGTTACTTTGGCCGTGCCAATATCCATTTTTTTATATACTTGCATACTATCGCAGGAAATAATTTCTCCATCCAATTGTTTGGCTAACCATACAGAAAGGCTTGTTTTTCCAATTCCAGTTGGTCCTACGATTGCTAAAACTTTTTGTCTATCCACGTTCAAATTCCTTTCTCAACTCACCATCACTCATCACAATAACTGTAGGTCTTCCATGAGGACAGTGATATGGTTGTTTACACTTTTGTAAATCTAAAATGACTTGCTCCATTTCCTGCATAGATAATGGTCGATTAAAACGAATTGAACTATGGCATGCCATAGTCGCAATCATATGTTTTCTAAGTTTTGCCATATCTACGTCTTGATTTTCCACAAAATAATCTAATAAATCTTGTAAGAATTGTTTTTGGTCTACATCATGAAACCATAATGGAATTTCACGAAGAATCAATTGATCCGTTCCAAATGGTTCAAATTCAATCCCAAAGAATGCTGTTTTTTCATTAATGGTCATATATTGAGCCAATACATTACTTGAGACGTCCAATTGAATAGGAACCATAAGCGGTTGTTTGTTTGTACATTGAACCAATAATTTTTCGTTTAACTGCTCATAATGATATCTTTCCTGAGCAGCATGCTGATCCACGATAACCAAACCTTCTTCATTACTACATAAGATATAGGAATCATGCAATTGAGCTAATACTTGAAGGTGCAAAAAGAATTCTGGACCTTTATCATTCTTATCTTCCTTAGGAATTGGATATGAAATCGGTTCTTCCTGTATTTTTATTTCAGGAGCTGGTTTTTCTTCATATATCTGTATCTGCTCCTTTTTTTCTTTGATAACTACTGGATTATAATTTTTAAAACTCTGTTCAATCGATTTATTCTCTTTTGGCTGTTGCTTAACAGGATATGAATATTGTATTTCTGGCTGTTCAAATGCAACACTCTTCTTTTCAGGTTTACTAACAGCTACTGTTTTTAAAGAAGCATTTAAAGCATCTTGAATTGTTGTTTTGATTAAATCTAGCATTTCGCCTTGTTTTGACAAACGAACCTCCCATTTATTAGGGTGTACGTTTACGTCAACCAATTGTGTATCTGAATCCATTTGTAAAACAACGATTGGAAAACGATTCGGCGGCATATAATCACTATATGCATCTAGAATTGCTTTTTGGATTGCGACACTGCGAATCAATCTTGTATTTAAAGTTAAAAACATAAAATATTTTGTGGCCCGATTGATTTTGGGCTGGATTGCATATCCATGAATATGAAAATCATCATTGTTTCCTTCAAATGGAATTGCATTCTGCGCTACTTCTTTACCATACATTTGGTATAGAATTTCTTGGATATTTCCATTGCCACTTGTTTGAAATACAACTCTTCCATCGTGGGAAAGTTGAAAACGAATTTGTGGATGGGATAATGCCATCTTATTCATTAAATCGGCAATTACAGAAAATTCATAAGAAATGCTCTTTAAATGTTTAAATCTTGCGGGTGTTTTAACAAATAATCCTGAAACATCTAATTTTGTTCCTCGTGGACAATTGCAAGTTTCATCCACATCTAAACTTCCATAGTTGTATCTTAATAAAGTTCCTTCTTCACCATTGCTTGTCTGCAATTCAACTTGGGCAACAGAAGCAATACTTGGTAAAGCTTCCCCTCTAAATCCCATAGTTTGAATATTGAATAATTCTTCTTCTGAATGCATTTTACTTGTGGCATGTCGCATAAAAGCTAAATGTGCATCTTCATGATCCATTCCACAGCCATCATCTGTAATCACAATTCGTTCAATACCACCTTGGTATACTTCAACTTCTATGACTGTAGCACCTGCATCAATACTGTTTTCAACGCATTCCTTTACAATTCCAGCCGGTCTTTCTACGACTTCACCAGCCGCAATCATATTTGTTAAATGTTCACTCAATACATGTATCTTAGCCATACTTCACACCTCCATTCATATGAATTTCATATTTATGATTCGATTTTTTCACTTAGTTTTTTTAACTCATAAAGACAATCCAGAGCATCTCTAGGAGTCATTGAGTCGATATCTAATTCTTGTAGTTGTTGTAAAAGTTGTGACTTTTCTGGTTGAACTTGATCCATCACAAATAAACTTGGTTGATAATTTTGATTGTTATCTTGATTTTCAAAATTCAATAAAAGTTGTGAAGCTCTGTCTAAAACTACTTTTGGTAAATGTGCGAGTTTAGCAACATTGATACCATAAGATTTATCAGCCTTTCCTTCAATAACACGATATCTAAATTCAATCTCATTTTTCTCTTCACGAACATCAACATGTACATTACGCATAGATTGATGTTCTTCCGCCAATTCCGTTAATTCATGATAGTGCGTCGAAAATAATGTTTTTGCTCCGATTGCTTCATCAATATATTCAAGCATTGCTTGAGCAAGAGCCATACCATCATAAGTTGCAGTTCCACGACCAATTTCATCAAATAAAATCAAGGAATGTTTTGTAGCATAACGTAAAGCTGTATTGGCTTCCATCATTTCCACCATGAATGTACTTTTTCCTGTCAATATATCATCCGATGCGCCGATTCTTGTAAAGATTCGATCAAAAATTGGAAGTTGTGCTGTTTTAGCTGGAATAAAACTTCCCATTTGTGCCATGACTACAAGTAAGGCATTTTGTCGCATATATGTAGATTTACCACCCATGTTTGGTCCAGTAATCAATTGTATATGTTCTTCTTCTGACATTTTCCAATCATTTGAAACATATCTCTTCTTTTTCATACGATCATCCAAAATTGGGTGCTTACCCTCTACCACATTAACATTGTAACCTGGATGGAAAATTGGACATACATATCCTTTTTCACTAGCAAGAATTGCCAAAGATACAAGGACATCAATTGTAGATAATGCTTGTGCACATGCATGCAAATCAAATAAATCTCTTTTGATTCGCAACAATAAATCATTAAACAAACTTTGTTCTAGTTTTACCTTTGTCTCTTGTGCATGTAGAATTTGTTCTTCTTTTTCTTTTAATTCATTTTCAAGTGATAACATCTGCATTTTTTAATCTCCTTAATTTTGATTTTAAGTTTACTTTGGGTTTTAAATTTTTAATTTAAGATTACTGTTTAATGTAATTCTCTTTGCAGAAAATGGGTCGAAGTTTTTCTGCAAAAAGAATTAATAAACATATTTTAACTCCTCTGTCCTCTCCAAAGATAGTTAATTGTTTTGCAGAACTTATAAGAAATTTTCCAAAAGAATCTTTCAAACCTTTCTAAAAATTCCACAAAATGAAAAAACCACCCAGGTAACCCAGAGGGTTGCCCAGGCGGTCGACTACGTGCATCCATACTCCCTGTGGGTAATCCCACTAATCCGCCAGTCGTATGGAATATATAAGTAGCATAAACTATTTTTTTTCTTTTTTCAACTGTTTTTTATCACAAATTTTTTATAATATTTAGATGTCAAATCATACAATCAATGTTATAATACAATCTTGTATGAAAAGGAGATGTAAATATGGGAAAAAGAAATGAAAACACGAAACTAGTAGCAAAGATTCTTTCTCTTGCTATGATTACAACAATGATGAGCGGATATGTAGCACCGCCTAAGGAAGTTAAGGCTGACACATTTAACTCATCACATTCTTATGAAGTAAACACACAGGCTACCGAAGTTGAAGCTGCCACATATAATATTGTGCAATCTGCTTCTAATGTGGTTAATTCTTCTGATTCTTTGGAAAAAGCAATTGAAACTTCAACAGAACAATCCACTGAAATTACTACTACTGAGAAATCAACAACTGACAATACTACAACGGATAGTTCTACAACTAATCCTGCAGAAACAACTACAAAACCACAGGAAACTACAACTGAACAACCTACAACAGTAGACCCTGATGCTTTTGACTTAGTTGCACACAGAGGTTACTCAGCTTATGCACCGGAGAACTCAATTCCGGCTTTTGAAATGGCTGTAGCTTCAGGATTTTCAAAGATTGAACTTGATATCAGAAGATGTAAGCCCGATTCAAACGGCAAGGCTACATGGGTTATCTCACACAACGATTCATTAAAAAATACAATGGGCGTTAACGTTGATATTTCAGACTCAACTTACAGAGAACTGTTAAAATATTCATATACTAAGGGTAACAATGTTGATGCTTACAGCAATCTTAAAATTGCCACATTAGACCAGGTTATTAACTTGATTAAGAAATACAAATCCGAAGGCAAAAAAGTCAACTGGCAGATTGAACTTAAGAGTGTATCTGACAGTAACTATCCTAACTATTTTGAAAGTGAATTAATTAAACCTTTAAAAAATGCCGGCGTTGAAGACTGTGTAACTTTTATTTCTTTTAGCAACACTTATTTGGATAAAATTAAAAGCATTGACAGCACTTTAGCAACTACTTATCTTAGTACTATTTTGGATGAAGATGCAGTAGATGACGCACTTAAATGTAACGCTGAAGGAGTTACTTTTAATGGAGGAAAAAATTATACTACGGAAGCTGCCATAAAACTTGCTTTGTCTAAAGGTTTAAAGGTTGGTGTTTACACACTTGATACCCCTGCAATAATGGGTGTTTATTATCAATGGGGTGTGCGAAGCTTCACAACTAATATGGTTAATCCTAATGAAGTTACACCTACAATTCTTCGTGCCAAGTACAACACTAAAGCTTTTAGTTGCACATTAAGTAAGACAAGTTACACATATGACGGTTCAAGAAAGTTGCCTACTGTTACTGTTAAATATAAGGATATCGAACTTGTAGAGGGCATTAATTATCAGTTAAGCTACTCTGACAATAAAAATCCGGGAACAGCAAAGGTTTACATATCAGGTATAAACAACTGTACAGATGAAAGAGAATTAAAGTACAAAATTGTTATGCCTAAAGTGACCGGCTTTAGTGATTCAACTACTACAACATCAAAAGTCACTTTAAAATGGACACCAGTAGACAAAATAACAGGATATATTGTTTACCGTTACAACTATTCAAAAAAGAAATATGAAGCCATAAAGACTATCGCAAACTCAGATGCAAAGTCATACAAAATCACTAAACTTGCTTCTGCTACAAAGTACAGATACAGAGTTGCAACATATTTAAAGGCTGATGGCAAAACATATACATCTTCACCTTGCACAGCAAAGACTACGTATACAAAGCCGGCAAAAGTAACAATTAAGTCTGCTAAGAGATATAGCAAGAACAGACGAATCATGGTTAAGTGGACTAACTCACCACGATGCACAGGCTATGAAGTTAGAGTTGCAACAGACAAGAAAATGAAGCATGTCGTAAAGAAATACACTGTTTCAGGCAACACAAAACAGTATGTAAAAGTTAAAGGCCTTACAAAGACAAAGAAATATTACGTAAAATTGAGAGCCTACTTAAAAGTTGGTAAAAAATATTACTACAGCTCATATAGCGCTGTTGTGAAAAATAAGCCATTGAAGATTAAGAAGAAAAAATAGGGTTTGAATTTTTTAAATGAATTAATAAAATATCCGGATAGAAGAAAGTATTTTAAGCTTACATTCTATCCGGATATTTTTTATTTACATTACACAGAACATTTTGTGATTTTTCTATTTTTTACTGTAATTCCCGTTTCCACCACACAATGCTACTGCCTTATTTAATTTTTATCCAAAAGATTTATTCAAGTTCTTCCACCTTCATTACTCAATTGTAATGAATTTTTCTTCTACCTGTGGCTTCTTTACTTCTTTAGGAACATACATTGTCAAGATTCCGTTTTCAAACTTGGCATTAATATCTTCCTCTGTTACGTTCTTGCCAACAAAGAAACTTCTCTGGCACTTGCCATAATATCTTTCACGACGGATATATTTAACGGCTTCCTTCTTCTGACCTTCTTCGTTGTTCTCTTCTTTATTTTCTGCATTGTGTTCAGCGGTAATTGTAAGGTAACCGTCTTTCAACTGTGCCTTTACTTCTTCTTTGGAAAATCCAGGTAATTCCATTTCAATCTGGTAGCCGTCAGCCAATTCTTTAATATCTGAGCTTATATTTCTAGCTGCTGCTACCTGCTTTCTAAATGCAGGTGAAAATTCAAATACATCTCCAAAATCATCAAATAAATCATTCATTCCAAAAATACTAGGTGCTAACATAATACTTACCTCCTTATATATCTGCAATCAAAATCTGAGAATTTAGCTGACTGCATATTGCGACTTCCATTAGTCGTAATTGTTAATTTTATTTCTTTCAGGGACTCTCTTTTTTCCCTGTGATTATGTTATAGCACTTTTGTTAGCACTCGTCAATAGTGAGTGCTAATATTTCTTGTAAACAATTTGTTAACTTTTATAATATAAAATGTTATCTGATTTTTAACTTTCCTAATACCCTAACGGTAACTCCAAGCCGCTTTCTTCCATCAGCTCTTTATCCAAAAGAATCTCCTTTGTATTACCATCCTTAATTATCTTTCCGTCTGAAAGAAGTATTGTTCTCTCGCAAGTGTCCATTATCATATTCAAATCGTGAGAAGCTATTATTTTTGCCTGATTCAGTCGATTTAATATGTTGATTAGGTTTCGTCTGTTCTTTGGATCAAGTGCCACGCTTGGCTCATCCATCAATATAACGTCCGGTTCCGTTGACAGGATTGTTGCAATAGAGGCAAGTTTTTTCTCCCCTCCTGAAAGCTTATAAATCTGCTTGTCCTTTAGCTGTTCAATGTGCACAACTTTCAGCGCTTCCATTGTTTTCTCATTAACTTCTGCCTCAGACATTCCGTAATTTCTCGGTGCAAAAGCAACATCATCAAAAACAGTTGACATAAAAAGCTGACTGTCAGCATCCTGAAAAACGTAGCCAATATTTTTTCTAATAGTCTTTAAATTCTTTTTTTCAAGGGGAATATTGTTGACCATCACATCTCCCTGAAAACCTGTATTTAGACCAACAAGTATTCTTAAAAGAGTAGACTTTCCAACGCCGTTAGCGCCAACCAAGCCCACCGACTCACCCTTTTTTAATTGAAAATTTATATTTTCCAAAACCTTTCTCTTGCTATCATAGCCGAAAGAAAGGTCGGAAACTGAAATTATATTCTCCATCTTTTTGTCCTTTTATGTAAACAAACCGCCCACTATTTCAAAAACAGGGTACACTCTAAAAGCGATAATCACCAGTGTCCATACAATCATCCACACGTAATCCCTGCTACTTAATTTGTAATTTCTGATTCGCACGTTATTAAGATTGTAACCTCTAAGACTCATGCTGTTATGCACATCGGTTGCCCTGTCTATACTTCGTAAAAGCAACTGCCCCGGCAGACTTCCCCAAGCCTTAAAATTAATGCCTTTCTGGCCCGGTGCCCTAAGGCTGTACGCCTCAACTATTCTTTTTGTTTCCTTTAGCAACACGTTAATGTACCTGTAAATCAACTGGATAATCATAACAATAATCTCAGGAATATGTATTTTTCTAAGCGCCATGCATACTCGGTCTATAGTAGTTGTAATTATAAGAATATAAATGGCAATCACCGTCAAAATTCCTTTAATCATCAGTGTCACCATGGAAATTTCGCCGCCGGTTATTTTCACTCCACCCATTGTCAGCAAAACATTTCTGTCAAAAAAAGGATTAAAAATACCAATTATGCAAATCAATGGCAAAATAAGTCTGATTCTTTTTATACATTTTCCAAATTTAATGTCCCCAAGGTTAAAAATAATCAAGGGATATATTATCATTTCCACTAGACCTGTCACATTATATTTCGGAAAAGAAGTCACCATACAAACATACAAAACCGTTACAAACAGTTTTGCCAATGCATGTATGTTATTTAGAAAATTATCTTCCCCAGCCTGATTTTCAATAGCACACATTTCGTGTATTGCATTTTCAAATTTTCCCATTATGCTTTCTTTCTAAAAAACTTAAATAAATTGCAGCACACAATGCACAACAGGATTACTACCACTCCACCTACAATGCCTGAAAATGATGTTCCGGCAATTGTGTCTGATGACTTAAATCCGTAGTCAGGAAGGATTGCAAGCTTGTCCTGTATTCCCGCAAAAAAGCTGTAAATTCCACCTGTGCTTTCCACTTCCGTAGCTCCTGTGATTTTTGAAATTGACCATTCCAAACCATCAGGCAAAGATGAAGCCACAAGTGATAAGCCACCTGCAATAATTACTGCCATTGCCAAAAGAATTGCCAAAACTTTTTTGTATGGCATTTTTTCTTTTTTGTCAACAGCTTCAATTCCCCAAAGCAATTCAGGTCTAGCCTCGTAGACGAAGCAAAGAACTGCCCCGGTAATTATTCCTTCAACCAATCCGATGCACAAATGTATTGGCTGCATTACTGAAACAAATGCAGTAAAAGGAAGTTCTGTAATTCCTGAAGCCAAAGTTTCAAGTGTTACTGAAAAAGCTCCAAGTTGTAAAGTAACAACGCAGCCAATAATTGACGCTGCCATTATTTTCTTTTTTGATGCGCCGTTTTTCATCACAAGGCGCCATATAACCATCGCTCCTATGAAGCATCCATAAAATGCCATGTTCCACACGTTTGCCCCAAGAGCCATCAAACCTCCGTCAGCAAACATCAAACACTGAATCAGCAAAATACCTATCATTGTCAGGAACCCTGCCGGTGCCCCAAGCATTGCAGACAACAACATTCCTCCGCACAAATGTCCTGAAGAACCTGTTCCCGGTATTGTAAAATTAATCATTTGAGCTGCAAAAACAAAAGCTCCCATTATTCCCATGGTTGGGATTTTAGTCTGATCATCTTCTTTTCTTATTTTTGTAACTGAATATGCTGCCACCGCTGTACTGCAGGCGTACATTGTCCCTGCAACTGCCGGTGATAACAAGGCGTCTGCCATATGCATAAATTTGTCCTCCTAAAGTATCTTTATTAAATATTCTCCTTCACTTCTCTTATGGAAATGTTATTTTCAATAGCTATTTTCTTCAAATCTTCAAACTCCAACTTGGATTTTTCAACTCCATAGCCATATGTCTTTTTCACATCAATACCTCCATATTGGGTGCTAACCTTCTCAATCTTTCTATTCAAAATCATTCGGCTGCACTTGTATTCTCTAATTCCAATTGTTGATGTATGCTTAAAAATAGTTACGGCAACATCTTCCTTAGCCGACTCTTTGCACATTACATTAAGCAAAGTTCCCTGACGACCTTTTTTCATACTAATTGGCGTAGTGTAAACATCCAACACATCATCCTGCCAAATCTTTTCCACCGCAAAACTTAATTCTTCCGCAGTCATATCGTCAATGTTGCAGCGAAGCTCCACAATGGTGTCTTGAATAGTATCACTATTCTCAATGGTTCTATTATTTTGACTGGTGTCATTGTTACTTTCCGTAATTGAATTGTTTTCTGTCTTTTCTCCAAGAATTGCTCTAATGCAGTTAGCCACCGGGAAGTCTTTGTTTCCCATGCCATAACCCTGCTTCTCCATAATCATTGCAGGCATATTTCCAAACTCATTAACATAGTATTTCAAAATTGCTGCCCCTGTTGGCGTGCAAAGTTCACCTTCAATATTTCCACTGTAGCAAACCATTCCTTCAAGCAAATTAGCTGTAGCCGGTGCAGGAACCGGAAGTATTCCATGAGCACATTTCACTTTTCCAAAACCTGTATTAATAGGCGATACAACCACCTTGTCAGGGTTAATCTCTTCCATTAACATAGCACAACATGTTACATCCGCAATTGCATCCATCATTCCAACCTCATGAAAATGAATTTCAGAAACATCCACACCGTGAGCTTTACTCTCAGCCTTAGCTATAAGCTTGTATATAGAAATTACATCATTCTTAACCTTGTCTGAAACTGCAAGATTTTGAATCGTGTGCTCAATAAAATTAATAGTTGCATGGTAATGAGCGTGGTGATGGGTATGGTTATGATGATGTAATTCATCACTGTTGTGTACATCCTCAGACAATTCTTCTTCATCATTAATCAAAACTCTAACATGATTTCCTTTTATACCACATTTAACCGAGCTTTCAAGCTTCACCTTAACATTTGAAATTCCAATATTATTAATTTTTTCAACAAACTTATCTTTATCCGGAACAAATTCTAGCAAAGCAGACATCAACATGTCGCCTGCTGCACCCATTCCACAATCTAAATACAAAATTCTCATATTAGTTCCTCTTTTATATGTGTTTTCCCTGGAATTATCCGTAATTTCTTCCGAAAGAGCAGGTTTTCTCCCACCCTACTACTTCGCTCTCATATGATTTATCATACTTGCCTGATATGCTGCTCCGAAGCCATTATCTATGTTGACTACGCTTACTCCGCTGGCACAGGAGTTTAGCATTGACAAAAGGGCTGATAAGCCTCCGAAGTTTGCACCGTAGCCTACGCTTGTTGGCACTGCGATTACAGGGCAGTCTGCCAGTCCGCCTATGACACTGGCAAGTGCGCCTTCCATTCCTGCAATTGCAATTATTACGGAGGCACTCATTATTTCGTCAACGTGGCTTATCAATCTGTGAAGTCCGGCAACACCCACATCATAAAGTCTTGTAACCTGATTGCCGAAAACCTCTGCCGTCAACGCTGCTTCTTCTGCAACATACATATCACTTGTTCCTGCCGTTGCAACAACTATTGTTCCAATACCGTCTTTCTTAGGCATTGGTCCAACTATTCCAACCTTAGATATTTCATCATATCTCAAATCTATTTCTTCACTGACAAACTTAGCGGCTTCACTGCTCATTCTTGTTATAAGTACAGTTTTCTCACCACTTTTTTGTAGATACTTGACAATTTCTTTTATTTGTTCCTTTGTTTTTCCTGCGCCATAAATAACTTCAGGCACACCCTGTCTGATGCCTCTGTGGGTATCAATCTTTGCAAACCCCATATCCTTAAAAGGCTCTTCTTTAATGGCAAGCAAAGCTTCTTCCTTAGTAACTTTCCCCGTTGCAACATCATCCAAAATATTCATCAACTCTGATTGTTTCATAATGTCGCCTTTCTTATAATCATATTTCTTTGTCTCGTTTTATGTTGTTCCTATCTAGTTCTCAAATCAAGCAATACCTCATCAAATATTTTTAACAATTCTTCCAATACAACTTCCCGCTTTTCCATAAGTGCCTGTAACTGGCTTTCAGGCATTTGGATTTTGGCTTTGTTGTCCATCCATCTTACTCTGAAATCAGAAAAGCCTAAGTTAAACAAAAATGTTTCTGCTGTTTCTACCTGTTTGATTTTTTCTTCATCTATTTCAGTACCTGTTGGTATTCTTGTTGCAAGACAAGCGTATGACGGTTTGTTGTACACGAACAAACCTGCTTCCTTTGACTGCTTTCTTATTTCAGATTTCACGTAGCCACACATTCTAAGTGGGGACAAAACCTTCATCTCCTGCAAAGCCTTCATTCCCGGTCTGTCGTCTGCATCATCTGAAGCGTTGGTTCCATCAAGAATTACTGTCATTCCGTCATTCTTTGCTGCTTCAAGAATTGTTCCAAAAACACCCTGCTTACAATAATAACATCTGTTGACCGGATTGTCTGTAACCAGCTTGTTAGACAAAACATCCACATTCAAAATCTTCAAATCAACGCCTAGCTGCCGGCAAATTTTTTCTGCATCCTTTTTTTCAAATTCCGGTTGAAAAACAGATTTGACAAAATACGCCTTCACGCTCTTTGCATATTTTTTTGCCATATAAACCAAAAATACTGAATCAACTCCACCTGACAAAGCAATTGCCACATTAGGATATTTTTCAAAAAACTCTTTTATGTTTATTTCTTCTTTTGTAATATTTTTCATTTTTTCAGTCCCTCTTATTTCCATAAACATTTTGTTTTCGATAAATATTTTGTTTTCAATAACATTTTCTGAACTTTATTTAAGATAATGTATTTGCCATTAATTTTTAATCCAAAATCTTTCAACACCGCCCATTATATCATAGGTTGATTAATCCATAAAGATTTCTTAATTTATTGTTAACTTTTTGTGTATTCTATGGATAGTTTGGTATTTTTTTGGTAGAATTAACGGCGCAGAAAAATTTAAAAAAGAAGCTAAATGTCAATGTTTCCCTTATTGCATTGACCGGGGGTATGCCTGGATTGCCCGAAGCTTACAGGAGGTAATTAATGAACATTTTATTTTTTTTGACACCGAAGGAAAAGGTGTCACATATATTCAATGACGATACACTGAGACAGGTTGTGGAAAAAATGGAGTTCCACGGATATTCCGCCATTCCTCTTTTAGATAAAGAAGGAAAATACATAGGAACAATTACTGAAGGGGACTTGCTTTGGTATCTTAAGGACCACGATTTTCCTGACATCTACCAGTTGGAGGATATTCCTATTACGGACATTGAACGAAAAAGAGACAACAACGCTGTCAACATACAGGTTTCAATGGAAGAACTTTTTGAAAAAGCCACTAACCAGAACTTCGTGCCTGTGGTGGATGACAACAATGTATTTATTGGTATTATCACAAGAAAAGATATAATACTGTACTTAGCAAATAAAGAAAATACAAATAATGCTATATCAAACTAAATCATTACTTAACAATCTTTTAGGTGTGGTACATTATTAATTTTGTATTTTATAAGCGAAAACGGGTTTGCAAACCCGTTTTCGTTTATAAATATCAATCAAAATTAATAAGAACCACACCTATAATTTTCTTTTATTCCAACTCTTCTTTCAGCGTATCTATAAACTTCCTGCACGCCTTAGATATGTATTTCCCTTTCTTATACGCCACGCACATTGTTCTGACCGCATCTTCATCTGAGCCTACCTTGTAGTAGTATGCATGATTTTTTATATTGTTGTATTTTATGGTTGTTTCTGTAACGAAAGAGATTCCCATATTGGCAAGTGTCATGGCAAGCCCTGTTACTGTCTGAGATGTTTGCAATATTACGTTAGGTGTAAAACCGGCTTTTTCAAATATGCTGTCTACCATGCGTCTTACATGCTGGTCCTCGTTTAACAAAACAAACTCTTCATCCTTCATTCTGCTTATGTCCAATGTTTTCACTGATGAATAGTCAATTTTGTCACTTAGTAATTTTTCTATTGGAATCTGGTATTCTCCTATTTCTTCATTAATTGCCAGGTTTTTCGGAACAACCATAAGCAATCTTTCTTCAAAAAGAGTTTCCTTATCAAATAACTCGCTATCGATTCTTCCATCTGTCAGGAAAATATCAATGTCTCCCAAAAGGCATTTATTCATTATTTCAGGGACTTTTTCTTCTGTTAATTTAAAAGTAATTCCCGGATATTTCTTGTGGAAGACTGACATTGGTCCCGGCAAATATGTTGTTGAAAAACATACAACACTTCCTATTTTTATTTCTCCTTTTTTTAAATCCTGCAAATCTGACATAACATCATTAAGTCTGTCTGTGGCTGATATAACATCCTCTGCGTATTCCAAATATGCCTTGCCGAACTCTGTTATTTCAATCGGAGAAATACTTCGGTCAAAAAGCAATACACCCGTTCTGTCTTCCAGTTTTTTAATGTAATTGCTTAATGCCGGCTGGGATATTCCCAAAGCTTTTGAAGCCTTTGAGAAACTTTTCTGTTTTGCCACTTCTTTTATATAAGTAAATTCGTTATTATTCATGTTAGCTCCACTCCCAATCAATTTTGAACTAATATGATTATAATATTTTTCTGTACTTTTTCCAATGCTATGTTAGCTGATTGTTTAAATGTTCCCATAACTTGGCGTAACCCTCACTTGCAGGTGTAACCGGCTTTTCAATAGTGTTGTACAAATGCTCCTTAATGGTTCCTTCCTTAGACATTACCATAATTCTGTTACCAAGAGATATTGCCTCCTGAATGTTGTGAGTTATAAAAATAACTGTTATTTTTTCTTTTTGTTTCAATTTCAGTAATTCACTTTGCAACTGCTTTCTTGTCATTGCATCAAGCGCTGCAAAAGGCTCATCCATTAATATTATTTTTGAACCAAGTGCCATTCCCTTTGCTATTGCCACTCTTTGCTTCATTCCACCGCTTAACTGGTGTGGGTAATAATTAGCATACTGTACCAGATTAACTTTTTCCAAATATTTCTTTGCTTTCTGCTCTCTTTCCGCCTTATCCTTCATTCCATTTACTTTTAACGCATATGTAATATTTTTCAAAACAGTTTTCCATGGAAATAACTGATTAAAGTCCTGAAATACCATTATTCTGTCAGGTCCCGGTTTTACAACCGGCTGACCGTCAACTTTTATGTTTCCTTCATAGTCTTCAAAACCGGCAATACATCTTATTAATGTAGATTTTCCGCAACCTGAAGGGCCAAGAATGCATAAGAAATCTTCATCATTTATAGTCAAATCAAGATTATTTAAAATAACTCTATCGGAATTATCATATTTTTTTACCAGATTACTTATCTTTAAAACTTCATTGCTCATCGTGTCATTCCCCACTTTCTAAAAGTTTTATTTTCTATGTTGCGGAAAATTCCGTACTCAACAACCATTCCAATAATTACAATAACAATAATTGCCGCAAAAACTCCGGCAATGTCAGTATTAGTACGTCTGTCCTGAATAAAATAGCCAATTCCTAAAGCTCCGCCTCCGCCAAAAATCATTTCGGCACTAATAAGTCCACGCCACGCTCTTGCCCAGCCTACTTTTATACCTGAAAAAATTCTAGGCAAAGCTGCCGGAAGAAAGACTCCAAAAATCAACTTAACCGGTGAAAGTCCTATATTTCTGCCTACTTCCAAATACAATTCCGGCACTGCATTGAAACCATCAATTATACTTCTTGACATAGGCCACACAACTGCGTGAATAACCATAAAAATTATGGCACCGTCACCTACGCCTATCCAAAGAATTGCTACTGGTATTAAAGCTATTCCCGGTATTAAGTCGCACATTGAAACAATCATATTGTAGATTGTGTAAAATGTTTCGCTTATAACTGAAAGGCTTGAAAAAACCAAAACCAACGCTATTCCCACAATTAATCCTTTAATAATAAGTGAAAGGGAATGTAACACCATTGTCCCAAGTTCTCTTTCCGTAAAAGCAGTTACAAAAGCTTTTCCAATATCGCCTAATGATGGAAACAAAATTTCCGGCCAAATTTTCAAAGTATATAATACCTGCCACAAAATAAGAACTGAAACAATAAAAATTATTTTTACCAAACTATTTTTAATATTCTTATTCAAAACTATTCTCCTTTAACATTATCGAATACTAACTCGTCAATACTACTTGCACCTTTGTCTAAGAAATTTTCTTCTACCATAAAGTCTGAAAGATTCATAACTCCCTGCAAAGTTGAATTGTACTGAACGGCACCATCCTTCAACCATGATGCAATTTCATCTTGTGAAGCATCATAAGTTTCAGTAAGGATTTTTGCTGTTTCGTCAGGATTCTCTTCTATATATTTCATTGCTTCTTCTGTTGCGTCACAAAAAGCTTTGTATAGATCAGGATTGTTTTTGTATAACTTTTCTGATGCTATTCCTACGATTGATGTGTCACCTTTAGCCCAAACGTCTTCGCTTACCGGTATTTCGTGTATGTTATCTTCTTTTACTTCCATTAAATTGTATGGTGCCAATACCATATTGCACTGAACTGCACCTGATATTAACGCTGAATATCCGTCTGCATTAGCCATTGCAACTAAGTTTGCATCTAAGGCATGAGCGTCGCCCAATTCCTTCTTTGCAGCCATAGCCAATAATATATGAGGCTGACTGTTAACCTGAGTTACAACAATCTGGTCGCTTGATTTTATGTCTTTCAAAGTCTTAATGCTACTGTCATTAGTCTGGATTCCGCAAGAAACTGCTGCCAAACCTGTACAAATCTTGTACGGTGTCTTTGACATAATTCCGTTAATTGCAACTGATGTTCCAAGAGCACCAATGTCTATTGAACCTGCTGTAATCCCTTCACTAATTGCTGCGCCACTTTCCAACAACTTCCAATCTACATTTACGTCTTTTCCATAATGCTTCTCAATAAGTTTCTTCTCCTTCATAACCAACAGCGGTGTGTATGAAAGACCATTCTGATAAGCAATTACCAACTTATCATTTTTCTCTGCTGATTTTTTAGTTCCACAAGCTGTTAAAGACAATGCCAAAACAAGCGATAATGCTACAGCTATACCCTTTTTTATTCTTCTCATATCAATTCTCCTTTTTGTTCATTCTTATAACTTTTTCATTATAACTATTATCATTTAATAGTTATGCTGTTATGGATAATAACATCTGAATATGAAAGAAATATGATAAGTATTAATAATGTGGAATATTAAAAACAAAAAAGTACGTGTATGGTTTGGGACTTTCCAAAACATACACGTACTTTTTATAAGATTGTTAAAATACAAATTGCAAGACAATCCATATATTCAATAACTATATTTTTATGCCACCACATCAAACTGTGAATTGTACAAGTCTGCGTAGAAGCCTTTCTTTGCCATAAGTTCTTCGTGTGAACCCTGCTCGATTATATCTCCATCCTTCATTACAAGAATTATGTCCGCATTCTTAATTGTACTAAGTCTGTGAGCTATAACGAAACTTGTTCTGCCTTTCATAAGGTTATCCATGGCTCTCTGGATTCTATGCTCTGTTCTTGTGTCAACTGATGATGTTGCCTCATCAAGAATCATTACAGGATTGTCTGCAAGAATTGCTCTTGCTATTGTAAGAAGCTGTCTCTGACCTGCAGAAACATTAGATGCTTCTTCATTTAACTCGAAATCATATCCACCTGGCAATGTTTTAATGAAATGATGTGCGTGAGCTGACTTAGCAGCTGCAATTACTTCTTCATCTGTTGCATCAAGTCTACCGTATCTGATATTCTCCATTATTGAACCTTTAAACAACCACGTATCCTGAAGAACCATTCCGAAAGCATTACGAAGTTCATTTCTGTTGTAATCCTTTAAGTTATGTCCATCAAGTTTTATTTCTCCTGAATTAACATCGTAGAATCTCATAAGAAGTTTTACCATTGTGGTCTTACCAGCACCTGTTGGTCCTACAATTGCTACCTGCTGACCTGCCTTAACGTGAGCGTTAAAGTCATTTACAATAATGTTATCAGGATTGTATCCGAAATGTACGTGTTCGAAATCAACAACTCCCTTAACATTTTCAATAGGAACAGGATTTTCAGTAATCTGGTCTTCCTCTTCTTCCTCAAGAAATTCGAAAACTCTTTCTGCTGCTGCCATCATTGACTGCATCATATTAGTAACCTGTGCAATCTGTGCTATAGGCTGTGTAAAGTTCTTAACATATGTTATAAATGCCTGAATATCACCGATTGTAATAGTTCCGTTAATTGCAAGGAAAGCACCTGAAATAGCTACTCCAACATATCCTAAGTTACCTACAAAAGTCATAATAGGCTGCATCATACCTGACAAGAACTGTGATTTCCAAGCTGAATTGTACAAAACATTATTTGTCTTCTTAAATTCATTTATTACATCCTGCTCTTTTCCAAAAGCTTTAACTACTAAATGACCGCCATAATTCTCTTCAACCTGACCGTTAATGTGACCTAAATATTCCTGCTGTGTTTTAAAGTATTTCTGTGAATGCTTCATTATAAAGCTTATAAAAATCATACTAACAGGAAGTATTAATAATGTTATTAAAGTCATAAGCGGACTAATTGTTAACATCATTATTACTACACCAATCATAGTTGTTAATGAAGTAATAAGCTGTGTTACACTTTGGTTTAAACCATTACCCAATGTGTCAACATCGTTTGTAATTCTTGAAAGTACTTCACCATATGTTCTGCTTTCAAAATATTTCATTGGCATACGATTGATTTTTTCAACGATTTCACGACGAAGTCTGTAACATAACTTCTGTGTAATTGTTGACATTGTAAAGCCCTGAACTAAGTTAAATAATGAGCTTATTCCGTAAAGAACCAATACTATAATAAGTATTTTTCCAATATAACCAAAATCAATACTGCCTGTTCCGGAAATCTTGGACATTAAACCTTCTGCTAATTTGGTTGTAGCTTTTCCCAAAATCTTAGGGCTTACAATTGAAAATGTGGCACTTGCTATGGCACATATCATAACAGCAATAATGCCTATTCTGTATCTTCCGGCATATTTAATAAGCTTCTTTAATGTACCCTTAAAGTCTTTTGCTTTCTCTCCCGGTTTACGATTCATTCTTGGCATGGCTTAGTCCTCCTTTCCTTCAATACTTGCTGCAAACTCTGCTTCTGAAAGCTGAGATTTTGCAATCTGCATATATGTTTCACAAGTTTTTACAAGTTCCTTATGTGTACCCTTTCCTACAAGCTTTCCTTCATCCAAAACAAGAATCTGGTCTGCGTGAAGAATTGTGCTTACACGCTGTGCAACAATAAATACTGTTGCATCTTTAGTCTTTGGTTTAAGTGCTTTTCTAAGCTGTGTATCTGTCTTAAAATCAAGTGCAGAAAAACTGTCATCAAAAATATAAATCTTTGGATTTCTTGCTATTGCTCTTGCAATTGAAAGACGCTGTTTCTGCCCACCTGATACGTTTGTACCACCTTGTGCAATTGCACTTTCAAATTTGTCAGGTTTGTCTTCAATAAATTCTGTAGCCTGAGCAATCTGTGCTGCTTCCTTAATTCCTGCTTCATCTATTCCCGGTGCACCATATGAAATGTTGGAATTAATATCACCTGAGAATAAAATACCTGTCTGTGGAACATATCCAATCTGTGAACGCAATGTTTCAATTGATATATCTCTAATATCCACACCGTCCAAAGTAATCTTTCCATTAGTTACATCGAAAAATCTTGGAATTAATTTTGCAAGAGTAGATTTACCACTTCCGGTACTACCGATAATTGCAACTGTCTGTCCCGGCTTTGCCTCAAAATCTATATCTTCCAAAACATTTTCTTCGCCGTCTGCATATTTAAAATCAACGTGGTCAAACTTAACAACTGCATTGTTTGTTTTTTCTGTTAATGCATTGTGGCTGTCTTTTATGGTAATTTCTGTTTTTAATACTTCATCAATTCTGTTAGCTGCAACTGCCGCTCTTGGAAGCATAATTGAAACCATTGTAAGCATTAAGAATCCCATGATAATCATCATTGAATATGTGATAAATGCTGTCATTGTTCCGACTTCCATAACACCCTGGTCAATCTTCTTTGCCGCAACCCAGATAATAAGAACTGAAACGCCGTTCATTACAAACATAAGTGCCGGCATCATAAATGACATGGCTCTGTTTGTAAAAAGCATTACTCTTGTAAGATTGCCGTTGGCTTCTTCAAATCTTTCTTCTTCTTTCTTTTCTCTACTGAAAGCTCTGATAACTGAAAGACCTGTTAAAATCTCTCTTGAAATAAGGTTAACCTTATCAACTAATTTCTGCATCATATTAAACTTAGGCATTGCAACAACCATAAGCACACCTATGACGCATACAACAACTGCTACTGCAAGAACAATTGTCCATTCCATTCCCGAGCTGTAATTAACCACGTTAATGATTCCGCCTATTGCAAGAATAGGTGCGTAAAGTACCATTCTAAGAAGCATAACCGTAACCATCTGTATCTGCTGCACGTCATTTGTACTTCTTGTAATTAAAGATGCTGTTGAAAACTTATCAAGCTCTGCGTTGGAGAAACTCATAACTTTTGTAAAGATTTTCTCTCTTAAATCTCTACCAACTCCCGCTGCTGTTTTTGAAGCAAAGAAACCAACAAGAATTGCTGCTATTACCATAAGCAAAGTCATTGAAATCATCTTTGCCCCTGTTTTAAACATATAGTCTGTCTGCAACTTATCAAGGTCCTTACCACAGGCTTTATATTCGCTCTTTGCAAAACTCTTAGCATATGAACTAATAGTTGAATCTCCAAGACTTGAAAGTTTCTTTTCAAAAACCTTTCTTAAGTCATACATTAATGTTGGACTTTGTGGATCAACACCAAATTCCTGTAGCTTCTTAGCCATTTCCTGCTGTTGCTCAGGAGTCATCTGCTGTGCATTACCACTCATATTTTTAAACTGTGAATCCTGCTGTGATGACATCATGTAATATACTGCAATAACATTGCCAAATTCACTGTCTAATTCTTCCATATTATCTTTGTCTGTGTTCTTAAGCTTATAGGCTTTGTCAGACTTGCTAAACTCATAAGCATTATCCCAGTCTTTTGTCTCCTGTTCATTCAAAAACAGCTTCAAACTATTGTAACTGTTCTCTGTTATAAACTCAGGCATCTGATGTTCAACACCACCATTAACAATACCAACATCAATAATGTTAGATGTATAGTCCGGCAATGATAAGTCACAATACGCCTGAACAACAAGTAATGCCAATATCAAAATTACAAAGTACCAGTATTTCTTTAAATTTTCAAAAATATGTTTCATTACTGTTTTCCTTTCATGTCATTATTTTCCTTCATTATAGTTCGAGTTTTTTCTAATATTCTTAAAAGATTTTCAGTGTCCTCCTCTCCAAGTCTTTCCAAATAAGCCACTACGCCTTTAAGCATTCTCTCTCTTCTACCCTTTACTGCATCCCAGCCTATGTCTGTTAATACAATATTCACCTTTCTTCTGTCCCCTTCAAGGCTAATTCTTTGAATATAGCCTTTCTTCTCAACTGCTTTAAGAAAAGCTGCTACTCTTGCAGTACTTACATACGCACTCTTAGCAATCTCATTAGGCATTAACCCATTGTCACTATGTGCTAAGCATTCCAACATAATGGCTTCTCCCCTTGCCATCTTATGAAGGTTATCGCTCATCTTAGACTGCTTGGCCATCATATTAAAGTTTAATAACTCCTTTGCTTTCTCTTCATAATATTTCTTTTTATCATCCATTAGAATATAAATGCTCCTTTACTCTTTTGTTGTTCAAAGAATACAGAGTTCGCTTGCGAACTCTCCCGCGAGGCGCGGTTTCGTAAGAAAATCTACTTTTCCGCGCCTCTGCGATTCTTCGGAGAATTTTTGATTAATAGTGATTCTGAAAGAATTACTCATTAATCAAAAAATCGCTAACACTATTAATAATTAACAGTGTTAGCGATTATAATACTAATATTATGATATGTCAATAGCTTGGTGTAAAATAAAATGTGGTGGTTGCGAATGAACAAATTTATTCTTGTACTAACACAGCCGAAAATCGTTGTGGTAAAGCGTGGACGTGGGAGCTTGGACTTGTCCCAAACAATTATTATCAATTAATTACGGATACTACAAAATTTTCTCTTTGAAAATCCGTAATAGCCGATGAAAGGACAAGTTTTAATCAATTATTTACGGATATTACAGCGTTTTTTGTTCAGAACTTCGTAATGGATAAGAATTACGTGTGATATTATGTTTTTGATATATGACACGTAATTTTTAGGAAAATATAAGCATTATAATAAGTAATTACTTGTCAGAGTCTGTGAAATAAAGTCTGTAAATAGACATTCTATGATAAGTGATGGAGCTGT